>Ga0160423_10001721_pt1 | contig 18296 bp, 16 predicted proteins | sample CRUFie14St8metaG_FD_108191 | JGI IMG/M metagenome (GOLD analysis project Ga0160423, IMG submission 108191) | Marine microbial communities from the Costa Rica Dome - CRUD Field 142mm St8 metaG | ecosystem: Environmental > Aquatic > Marine > Oceanic > Photic zone | place: Costa Rica: the Eastern... | reverse complement strand
CTTCTTTAAAAATGCATCATAAAATTCGTCAACATCAACACCGATTAGGATAATCAAAGATAAAAAATAGTTAAAAGCATCTACAATTTCTTCTAAAAATTCTTCACGATTAATTTCAGGCATCTCTGTTTTTCTATGAGGTTTCCAATTTTTAAGATGTTGAAGTGCTTCAAACATTTCCTCAACACCTTTTAGTGCTGTTTCGCGACAAGTAATTTGTGCTTTTTTTGTAGATAAATCAACCGGCCATTCAGGATAAGCATCAGGAAACTTATCTTGTAGCATATGCATAAAAGTATTACGCAGTTTAAAGATTTGATTTAGTTTATCTTCCGACATTATTCACCTTGCTGTTCTTGTGCATTCTTTAACATTGTATCTAAAGATGCGTCAAAAGTTTTTTGATATTCTTCTTCTAAAAATATTTTAGATTCATTTTCACTTAGTCTAATCATACGCATATGATCAATAATATCAGTCCCTGTAATCAGGGCAACTTGTAAAATTTTTGCTATGTGTCCTACAACACTATCATCTAATTGTAATGTTTGTTTATTCATTTTATTCCTTTAAATAATATATGGGCTAGTCTTTAGTCTATTGTTAATTAAATCACTATCATGTTCCATAAGCTTAATCATATCAACACCTTCTATAGATTTAAGTGAAGTCAAAACTGCTTTAAGCTCATTTTTTGCTTTAACAAACTCTGGTATGTAAGAAACGTTTAATTCAACAATTCTATGTCCAGCATTTGTTACAGGATCGCTAATAGGCCTAGTTTGTCTAACTGTAACAATACCTTCTAATGCTCTCATGTCTGTCATAATATCTAGAACAGTAGGATCTTCTCTATCTTCAATCATAATTCTTGATCTTACAATCATGTTGACAAGATCTTTGTGTCTTTCAAGTAATAATCTTTTTCTTTCAGTTAAAATCATCGTTACCTCTCTTTAAAGTATAACAATAATTATTATGATTTATAATATAAAATTAATTCAATTTTTACACGTGTGAATTAATTTCTCTATAAGAGCCTACTGCAACAGGCCAAAGTTCAGTAATTATATTAAGCATATTGTTAGCAAGCTGTTGAATTTCCCATTGTGCACCGTCATGTGTTCTTAATCCAATAAACTTTAAAATATTATTTAAATTTGCAGTAGCATAATACTCTGTGTATAAGTTTTGAGGTAGTACACCTCTTGCTTGCTCTTTACAAACACCTTCTGCCAAAAGTTTATCAAAAAGATCAATTGATGCTTTGTGATGTCTTCTTACAGCTTCACTTGACTGTATAGTTAAAGGTGTTGAAGCATAAGATACATCAAAGTCTAAGAGAGGATTAATCTTACCTTCTATATTAGATGATTGTCTATTAGACTTATGCTGTGTTCTAAATGAATCAGGAGCATAAAACTCTAAGTTAAAGTCTGTATATCTACGTGAAATTTCATTATAACTCCACGTACGATGACGATGATGTTGACTTCTAATAAAAAGTGGAACTTTAATTCTAAATGTTGCGATATTATGTTCTAATGTCGAAGTATGGCGATGCTTCATAAGATAATGAATTAATTTTTCATCTTTAGAATCTAATTCTTCTTTATGTACACCAAAAGAAACTCGAGCAGAGTTTACAATTGTAATATCTTCTCCCATAAATTGAACTAATTCTATATTACCAATATTGTCATCATATAAAAAGTGTTTTTTGTTAAGTAGATGTTCCATTAAGAAAAACTTCCTTCTTCATCTATACCGTAATATAGTTTTTCTACCCATGGAATTACATCCCATTTTCTAGCTGAAATGTTGTGATGTCCTACAATAGAAAACTTCTTTGCTTCTTCAATGCTTAAAACATCTAAGTTTTCACAAACAGGCTTATGATCTAAGTTTACTGCTTCTCTTAAAGCTATCAAAAACTCTCTACTAAATTCAGATAATTTATCACCAATCATAACAATTTTTCGACCTTTTACTCTGCTATCAGGAATTTTACAAACTTGAAGAGCAGCATCAGGATACCACTTTTTAGTTTTTTCCCAATATTTTGGATCTGGATGCATACAAACATCGATTCCAATAGAGTGTCTATTAAACTTACCTGCGTGATAAGCAACTTGTCCAGTATCTAAACATTGTAATACTTCAAGTTTTTGTTGTTTATGGTTATATCCTAATAGAAAATGAGAAGAAACATGTCTTCCTTTAGACATATTAAATACATTGTAACAATGTCTGCTATTAAGACCTCCCCAGTGTACACAAATAGATGATGGATCTGACTTTCTTTGATACCAGTTTTTAGTACCATCGTCTAACTCGTATAAAGGTGCTGACATATCTACTTCTGCCATGTCAAAGTTAATTGGCACAACTTTACCCATATGGAAAATTACATTTCCAAAGTGAGAAAGTACAGCTTTATGTGTATTAGGACCATACGCACCATCTGCTACAGCACCTACTTCTTCTTGGAGAGACTTAACATAGTCTCTATCTTTATTAATATATTTAAATTGCTCCATTATTATTCTCCTAAGATACATCAATATCTACTGTTATTTTAATATTCATTTCTGGCATTCTAACATGATTAATTAGACCGTGCTTTTTAGCTTCTTTAGCATCCAAAAACCAATCTGCATGACCTTTATCATGAATTAACTTTGTGAAGTAATCATCTGGCTTACCACAATTTCTAGCCATCATTGTATAAACCTTTTTGTTTAAACGATCTGCTTCTCTTGCGTCTGCTTTAAGATCTTCAATTTTACCAAAAGCATAACTAGAAACGTCATGAATCATTAAAGTCGCATCTTTATCCATAAATCTTAAACCTTCTTCACCAAAAGAAGCTAAGATTGCGCCACAAGACATAGCTTTGCCTTGAACGATTGTTGCAACAGGAATTCTAGAAGCTTTAATTGCTGCAATCATTGACATCAAAGAATAAACTTGCCCACCAAATGAATCAATTTCAACTGGTACAACTTTTTGTCCACTGTTCTGTGCAGAACACATTAAATCTTGAAACTTTTTTGCTGACTCTTCTGTAAATTCATTAACCGTAATAATTACTGGATCTCTTCTTAGTTCAATTTCTTTTATAAGTGGTGAAATATCTGTAATATAATGCATTATAGTTCTCTCAATTCTTGAATAGTTCTGTGTCCAGATTTTCTATTTGTTTCTACACCATTAACTAGTTTAACAAAAGTAGGAACACCCATTACTTTATACTTAATAAACATATCAACGTCTTCTTCTGCATCAAGAAAACGAATGTTTAATTCTTGTCTTGTACTTTCATTTAATTGTTGTTTTACACTAGTACAAGGCACACATGCTTTTGTACTAAAAAATAGTATTTCTTTTGACATTTAATTACCTTTTTTGTTTTATGTCTTTTATTATATCTTTATTTTTTGCATTTTATAAATTAAGATGCAATATTTTCCCAGCCCCAATTGTCGCCACTCATACCATCAGCATTATAATCAGTTACTGTTCCCTCAAAGAAGTTTTTAAAGCTATCACCATTAATAATCCAATCTAACCATCCTAAAGGATTATCTTTAACTTTAAAATTAGGTTTAAGTCCTAGCTGAATTAAACGTCTATCAGCAAGATATCTGATGTATTGTTTTACTTCTTCTTTTTCTAATCCTTCAATGTTTCCCATCTCATAAGCTAAATCAATAACTTTATCTTCTAGTTTAACTGCTTCTCGATACATTTTATAAATTGATTTTTTAAAATCATTGTTAACAATCCTAGGATGTTCACTCACATATTCTCTAAATAAACGAGTCATACCCTGAACGTGCATCGTTTCGTCTCTAATGCTCCACTCCACTATCTCACACATCCCCTTCATCTTCCCGAATCGTTGATAATTTAGAAGCATTACAAATGCTGAAAATAAACTCATTCCTTCGTTACATGCAGACTGTGCGAGTGCTAAACCTAGTCCTTTGCGAGTAGATACATCATTTTTTTGCATGAACTCTATTTTATCACTCATCTCTTTATACTCTAAAAAAGCGCTATATTCTTCTTCAGGAAGACCTAATGTATCATTAAGAAGAGCATAACTGCGTTGATGTGTACCTTCACGATTTGCAAAGCTTAATAGCATACTCCTAATTTCATTATTCTTAAATTTAGGAATAAACAGATCACAGTAGTTACCGCCTACTTGTACGTCAGATTGTGTAAACAACCGAAGAATTTGTGTGATATGATTTTTCTCTACAGCAGAAACCTTTCCGCCTTTCCATTGATTGACGTCCTCTTGTAGTTTTGCCTCCCAGCTTCCCCAATGAATCTTCTCATGAGATTCTGCAATTTCCATTGCCCATGGGTATTTAAAGGGCTTATATGTTGTATTATATTTTAGTAAAGACATTTGAATAACCTTTGTTTAATCTTTGTATAATATTAATTATCCTTGACAGCTCAAACAATCATCAGGATCTGAGAAATCTTGTAGCTTATTAGCTTCAACCTTTTGACTTACTTTTTCAGCTGCAGCACCAGCATTAGTTCTTAAGTAATATAAACCTTTTAGGTTCTTTTGCCATGCTCTAATATGAACTGAATTTACATAAGCTTTATCAGTTCCTGCAGGAAAGAACAAGTTGACACTCTGTCCTTGACATATAAATTCTTGTCTATCACCTGCGTGATCTACAATCCATCTTTGATCTAATTCAAACGCTGTCTTAAAAACTTCTTTATACCAATCACCTAGCCAATCTAATGACTGAACTGATCCTTCATTTAAAATTATCTTTTTCCATTGCTCTTGAATCCAAGATTTTTGCAAATCTTCACTATCAAATATTTCTGCTGCATATTCACGAATTCTTTTGTCAAGGTGTGGATTCTTAACTAGATATGATCCAACTCTTGTTCGATGTGTAAATGCATTGCTTTTCCATGGTTCAATTGAAGGAGAAGTCCCAGCAATAATAGAACTGTTGGCATTAGGAGCAATTGCAAGAAGATGAGAATTTCTAACACCGTATCCTTTCGCATCCGGACACTCTCCTTTTATTTTGGCTAATTCTACTGTTTTCTGTTTTGCCTTTTCTTTTATGTTCATAAATATGGATTTATTTAAAGATTGTGCAACAACAGATTCAAACGGCACACCTTTGAATTGCAAATATGAGTGAAATCCCATTGCTCCTAAACCTAAACTTCTTTCTCTAAAAGCAGAGTATTTTGCTTTTCTAAGATGATCAGGAGCATTGTCTACAAAGTATTGTAATACATTGTCAAGATATTCGATTAAGTCCTCAACAATTGTTGTATCTTTCCACTCGTCATATTTTTCTAAATTTAGTGAACTCAAGCAACAAACCGCACTTCTTTCTTCAGAAGTTGCTAAATGAATTTCGTTACAAAGATTAGAACCATGAATTTTAAGTCCTAAGTCTTTTTGAAACTGTGGTAAGTGTTTATTTGCCTCGTCAATAAAGTTGACATATGGTTCACCAGTTCTAAATCTTACCTGAATAATACGTTGCCATAATGCGCGTGCTTCAAGTGTGTCTCTTACTGTACCGTCATTAGGATCAATCAAATCCCATTTTTCACCTGCAATTACTGCATTCATAAACTTATTAGTTACGTTAATTGCATTATTTAAGTTGAAGCACTTGCGATTTACATCTCCACCTGTAGGTACGCGTATATTCAAGAATTCTAAGACATCAGGATGACTTATATCCATGTATGCAGCATACGATCCTTTACGAGTTTTACCTTGCCTATAAGCAGTCATATCAGAGTCTGCTGTTTTTAAAAAAGGAATAGGACCTGGTGCAATATCAGAATTAGATCTTACGTCACTCCAGTGTCCTCCTACACCTCCTCCTTTAATACTCATCCATCTTAACTCATCAGAGTGATCAATAAGACCTTCTATAGAATCACCAACATAAGATAGAAAGCAAGAAATAGGTAAACCTTTAGAAGTCTTACCTTGCTCAGGTGCATTTGATAATATCGGCGAGCTAAACATGAACCATTGTCTTGAAGCATAGTCATATATTCTTTGTGCTAATTCTTTATTGCCATCAGAAAATGCAACAGCTGCACGTGCAAAGCTTTCTTGTGGCGATTTTTCATTATTTTTCATATAATAATTCTTTAACAAGTTTAACGAAAAGTCTGTTAAATTATTATCTAAATTTCTGTCTATAGTAATACCATAGAATTGTTCTTTCATGTTAACCTCTTTTTTAGTCAGAACTGCCAACGATACCGTCTTTCCTTAAGTGAGAGCTCGTTAGATTTAAGTATTCTTCCTCTTTAATCTCTTGGAAATGATTGTCGCATTTAACAACCACAAGCTGAAATGGTAACTTTTGATGTTGCTGAAGTGTAAATTCATTTTGTGAAACATTTACTGCATTTACAAATATTTCCCCAGTATAACCTCTATCTATAACACCAGCTCTTACCTTTAGAGGAGTCTTAGTAATTGATCCTCTTTCTTGTATTAAAGCTACATATCCTTCTGGTACAATTATTCTCAAACCTGTTGGAATAAGAATTTTATTTTGATAGCTAAAATCACTTACAGGTTTAATTGTAACACTTGGTCCGCTATTGTACAAATCTAATCCAGCACTTTCTCCATCATAAGCAGGAGCATAGCTTTCTACTTCATTTGCTTGTAAAGTATTTTTTAGATCGTGATTACAATAAAAGTTTATCATTTTTGGTTAACTTCTTTCCATTTTTCTCTTAATTTATTTTTAATACTGCTTTCATCTTGTGCAACAGCTTCATTTAATGTTAGATGATTTTCATCCATTATAGTAAATTTAGAACGTGCAGTGTCAATGTTAATCGGAAATAATAATCCATCTCGACCTGCGCGATTTTTGGCAACAAAGATACGACCTGTACCTTCGCTTTTTTCCATAGGTTTACGGCTGATTGAAAGTACAACGTCTGCAACCTGTGCTTTTCCATATGATTCACCTAAATTTTCTAGTCCAACAACCTCAGACTTAGATCCATCTTTATTAGCTTGTGATGCTGTCCATACAGGAACTTGTAATTCACCTGATAGGTTTCTTAATTCTGTATAGATTAGCTTTAATTCGTGTCTTAATGAGTCAAAAGCTCTGCTTGACTTCATAACATCAGCATAATCAACAATAACAATGCTTGGTTTAAATCCTTTAAGCGTTAACTTTTCAATATGATTACGTAAAGTAAGTACAGAAGCTGATCCTGTTGGATATTCCTTAATAACAAGTCCACCTAAATCCATATCTTTATATCTTTGTATAACTTCATCTTTACGATCAATAACTTCATTGCTTGGAATATCACATAAGTTTGAGTCATATCTTTTACCTACGTCATGTTCTGATAATTCAAATGTATAGTGTACTACATTTTTACCAGCTTTCATTGCTGCACAGCCCATTTGAACTAAAAAATGAGATTTACCTACGCCAGTATTTGCTGCAATAACACCTAGTTCACCTCGTCCTAAACCACCACGTAGAATATCAGGTTCATCTAAACGATGTAATCCAGTAGGACATACTTGTCTTACAATCTGTACAAACCTTGCTTCAATATCATCGAAGAAATTATGTCCTGTTGTATTAGGTAAACCAACAGAAATTGCTTCTTTCATAATGTTAAGAACAGATTCATACTTTTCTGTTTGAATTAATTCAACACTTTGCTCAAGTGCTTCTTTAAAAGCTTGTCTTTTACAGAATTCTAGTGACTTATCTTTAACATATTGTAAGTCACCAACATCTGGATTAGTTTTCATTCGATGTAAGTATTCAATTATTTGATCTCTTAGAACAGCATCTTTAGATTTTGATAAATCTTCTTTGATAATTGTAATAAGAATAGTTAACGTAGGAAAAGTCTTATATTTCTTGTAGTAAGAAAAATACTTTTCACATAGATAACCAAGATATTTTAGATCAAAGTAGTCTGGATTAACAACTTCAATCATTTGTGCAGACCATACAGGATCTGTTAACATTCCTTGAAATACTTTTTCTTGAAATGGTTTTCCAAACTTTGAAAAGTTTCTTTCTACACTCATTTAGTTTATATCCTTATCATTGCTTTAAGAGTTAATAAAAAAGTATGAATGTCAAAACCATTCAAGCCTTCTTTGTTTAACATTTTTAATAGGTCAAATTTATTAATTTTTTCTTCTTTGTTTTCTATTTGAAATTCAATTGACTTAATTTGGCTAGCACTAAGCATAGCAGAGTCAAGATACATTAATTTCCAGTTCTTTAGTATGTTAGTTTCTTCTAATATAATATTTGAATACAGCTTTAATTTGCTGCCGTTTTGAATTTCTTTATTGGACATGTTTATTATATCGGAACAAGTAATTTCTTTGCACGTACTTAAGCCTGGAAATCTTTTTGCCATTACTTTGAATCCTGCACCTTTGACTCCTTTAAGTCCATCGCTTTGATCACCTGCAAAACATCTTGCAGCACAGAAATTAGTTGGAGAAATTCCCCATTTTTCTATTACATATTTTTGATCAATCAAATGTTTCTTGTTTGGAGACCAGATTTTTGTGTTATCATCGATTAACTGATAATAATCTTTATCAGATGTCACAATAATTTTTTTATTATTTTGTTTTTTTGTTTTAACTAAATAAGCAATTATATCATCTGCTTCACAATCATCTACATAAATTTGTGTAACAGGTGTTCTATAAAGAATATTTACCAGAGTCTTTAACTGCCAATTTCTATTATCAACTGTATCAGGAAACTCTTCGTGATATTCACTTCTATTTAGTTTTATAGGTCTGCGACCCATTTTATAATTTGGGTCAATATTTCTTCTTCTTAAAGAGCCGCCACCTTCCCATGCAACAACAATTTTGGAAGGCTTAAATTTCTCTGAAAGATATTGAATATTTTTAAGCATACCAAAAATGCCGCCACACAACTGTCCATTTAAAGACTTAGAAGGGTTAGCAGCAAAGTGTCTCATGAAAACGTTTAAGCCATCAATATAAATTTCTGGCTGTTTCATTTTTATCCTAAATGTTCAAATGCATCACTGTCAGAATCCATTATCTCACTAGCGACTGCAGATATTTCTGCATAACTTTCTGGATCGATATCTGGATCATCTGTTTGATTTTTTCTAATCATTGCTTTTTCTAACAACTTATCAATCCAAGGTCCATGTAAATTATCATTCATTAGTTCACCAAAGTCTGTCTTATAGAATTTCTTCTCTAAGATAACTTCGCCTTTTGGTGAGACAACAGTTAAATTTTTCCAAGCACCTGTACCACTTACTTCAACTTCATGCTGATCTATCATTTCAGATCCATGTTTTCGAAGTAAATCAAACACTTGTTCATGTTCTCTTACACCTTTACCAAAGTGAATTTCAAAGTTACATGTTCTAAATGGTGCTGATACTTTGTTTTTAATAGTCTTTGCAGACACATTAATACCAATTGGTTCTTTTTCTTTATTTAAGATTTGTGAACCTGCACCTAGTTTAATACGAACTGATGAGTGGAATGGAATCGCCATGCCACCAGGTGTTGTTGTAGGATCACCATATAGCACGCCAACCTTTGTTCTAATTTGATTTAAACAAACCATAAGAACTTTTTCGTTAGCAATAACGCCAGTAATCTTACGCATACCTTTAGAAATAGCACGTGCTTGCAAACCAATACTTTCCTTGTCATAGTCACCTACTAGCTCTGCCTTTGGTGAGGTAGCTGCCACAGAATCCCAAATAATTGTCACAGGTACATCTTTGTTCATTGCTTTAGCTTTTATAATTGTACTTTCAGCAATACTTAACACTTCTTCTGTACAGTGTGTATCAACATATACAAATCTCTTTGATATATCTACACCTAACATACGTAAATTTTCCACAGAAGTTGCATTTTCTGTGTCAATATAAACTACAATGCCTCCCATCTTTTGGGTAGACTTAGCAATTTGTGTAGCAATATGTGACTTTCCAATAGAAGGAGGGCCAAAGATTTCAACAATACGACCTTCTGGAAGTCCACCATCTTTTTGATTGCTGATAATATAGTCAAGTTGTTTCGAACCTGTGCTAATCCAACGTTTTACATGTGTAGGAGATTCATCAGTACTTAAGTTATAAGCAACACGTGAACCTCTTTCTTTGTTCAGAGATTTAATAAGGTCAGATGTAAAGTCATCTAACTCTTCTTTTTTCTTTTTAGCCATGTATTGTCAATCCTTGTTAAAATTATAGTGAATCCAAATCAGCAAATGCATCGTCTAAAGAGCTATATTTTCCACTAATAGCATCTGGTGAATCGTCATTTTTAGATGATTGCTTTTGTTGCGAAAAACCACCTCTTGTAGTACCAGTATCTGATTCTTCATCGTCACCATTAAGCCATGCATTAATAATATTTTCTAGTTCTTCGTATGACTTGAGCTCGAACAAATCGTTAACATCAGGAATGTTATCAAGCCATCCTTTTGCCTTACTATTATCTTCACTTAGAGGAGAATCTTTACCACGAGGACGCACATCAGTTGTAGCCCACATCTTGCCAGGAGTCTTAGTACATGTCACGCGTACATCACGACCCTCATGTGGATCAGTAATATCACCGTAATCTTCATCTAACATATAATTTAGCAATGTTTGATAGACTTGCTTACCAAATGCCCATAATCGAACACCTTTTTCTTCTTCACCTCGAACAATAACTGGTGCATAACAACGCATTTTAGGATATAACTTTTTAGCTAATTCATATGAATCTTTTGAACCTTCATCACGTAATTTTGTAATTAGTTCTTGAATAGGATCAGCTTTACCAAACTGGTAAGGTGCAAGAAGTCCTGGATTATTACCGATATTATAGTAAAACATCAATTCCTTAAATGGTTGTCCATCATTATCAGGATAAGCAATAAGACGAACAGTTGTTTCAGAACCTTCTTCAGGCCGCCACATAGAATTCTTTTTGCTGTTTTGGCCAGATAGTTGATTTAATTTTTTACGGATTGCTGCTAAATCGATAGCCATAGATTAATTTCCTTTCATTTTTAATGAATATATTTTTAAATTTATAATTGGTAATTTTTAATAATAATTTTTTAATTTGTTGTTTTGTACCAATCGTGAAATGATTATAGTACATAATTTTTTAATTTACACATCAAAGTTTAAATTAAGTTTAAATTTTTAATTTGTTGAGCTGAAGGTGTGTTGTAGTCTTCATCACCTACTATTGTATGCCAGTTAAATATTCTCTTTTTTGATTTGAATTTCTTGCTTCTAGTTTGAGGAATCTGCCCTGACAAGTATCTTATTAATACATGATAGTGTTCTGGATCATTAGTATTGTACGCTTGCAATGTTTTTTGGCATAATACTTCAAATTCATCAGGACTAAAAAAAACTCTCGTGTTTGGTGCATGATTTATTTCTGTCATTTTTTCAATAAAGTTAATTAAGTGAAAACCAAAAGATCTTTTATTTAATCCTTCTGCTTCGTTGAAAAAATCATAAATCATATTTGCTCTTACATCGTTGCCAAATCTATCACCTTTATAAAATAGATCAGGTCTAGACAAAGGTTGACCTACTCTTTTTTGCTTAAACTCTGAATATAATGATGTTTGAATTTTTTGAATTTCCTCAAATTGAGATGTAGGTACTTTAAAAAACAAATCCTTATCATCAGACTTCATATTAACTGCTAAACCTTCTACAGGAGAATCAGGATTTAATAAAGAGCCACCAAAAATACTGTTAATAATATTACTTACTTTTGGAGCAATTTCTGTTTTCATAAACTTTTTAATTCCTCTACCTTCAAAGTTTTCAATTTGTTCTATAAAACCGTCGATAGTAGAAATAATTTCTGGACTTAAACTGTCTCTTAGTATAGGTGTTCTTTGAATTTGGCTAGGTGAAAGAAATTTAATGTTTACACCTTTAATGTAACCAGAAAGCATTTTTGCGTCTTGTTCTGTAAAGTCACCTAAAAAAACTGCAGCAAAAATTTTCTTTCTGCCTAATCTATATGCTACATAGTCAGGTTTATCAACATCCTGTTTTATTATTTCTATTCCAAATTCTTTTTTCTCACCTACAGGTAAAGAAGGATATTTGTCAATAAAGCACTTTTTAACTAAACTCGAAGCACCTTTACTTTTAAAAAATCTATATGAAAAAATATCGCCTTCTTCTTCAAGAGAATCTTTTGTGGCTGCATAAACATTATTTTTTCCGCTAGCTGTGCCTTCTATTCCGATAGTAGTATTTTGACCACTTATTTTTTCTGAAACTGAAAATGTTGTGTTTTCACTTACTTCGCTTTTTAAGTAATTTAAAAATGCAATAACTTCATCAGGAGATAATGCATCTAATCTTGATGTTCTGCCCTCAGTAAGAATTAATACTGCTTCATTTATCCTTTTCTTTTTTGATGGACCATGTTTTAAAATATATTGTACTGATTTTTTACTCTTACTTCTTAGTTTTTTATCACTAGATTTTGAGCTTTTATATCTAACTTTTCCACTTGATCCAGATCCTAGAGGTGTTGCTACACCTCCTATACCTCCAGCAACACTCATTTCTTCTAATTCTTCTAAAACTTCTTTTATATATTGTTTTAAATTACTCATAAACAACCTTCTTTTTATATAACTTATATATTAAAAAGGTACAGTATATGCTCCATTGATTTCGTCAAACTCATCTTTTAAAGTTGCTGTATGAGATAAATTTAAAATCAATGCCAGTCTAGACTTATGAGTGCTATAAAACTTATTATCTTCAGAAGACATATCTTTTAGCAAGAAAATTGCATTCCATTCGTCCCAAGAGAGTCTTATATTATAATGTTGTAAAAACCACAAAGTCATATCATTAATTTGATATTTTGGGCAACTTTCATTCCAATCAAAATATTGTCCTAATTTTTCTTTGTGCCAATCTGATGTTGTTTCTACAAATCTGTCAGAATAAATGTCACCAATTCTTCCTACAACTGAAAGAAGACTACATTTAATAATACTTCCTTTACCTACGTCATAGTTAAGCGCTTTACAAATAGCGTTTGCATTTTTTGCTAGTTTTAAAGAATAATCAACAATCCCACCAATCCCACAGAAAGGTTCTTTCTCTCTTTGCGAAAATGATGTCATTATAATTCTTTGTCCTTGTTCTTCTAATAACTTAGAAATATTTTCATCTTTAAGTGAGTTAAGCAAACCTTCATATTTTGCCCATAAATTTTCAAAATCTCTTTGTTTATACATTAAAATGTCTCCGATAAGTTGCATATATCAATTGGAAAATGTCCTAATTGTGAACATGTATATCCTGTCTGTACTATACTTTTACACGTACTAATATAATCTTTATGTACATCTAAAACTAATGCATCATGAATTATAAAAATAGGCTTACATAAGTCTAAATCAATTTTATCACATAACTCTGAAAAATAGCTTAATGCTATATCAACAGCTGTAGATTGAACAAAATTGTTTACGATTTTATTTCCTTGTTCTTCTTCGATATTCCATATAGGTCGACCAAAAAAGTTAATTCTGCAGCCAACGTCGTGAACGTATGATGCCTTTTTAACAATTGCAGAAAGATCAAAATAATTTTTTGTTGCTTCTAAAACTGCATCACTCCTTTCTTTACTTAGCCCTGAAATTACTGATGTTGAACCGTATAACGTAGAAATGATACCTCTCTTAATAATAATACGATCAACTTCAAAATCAAGCATATCAGCTATTTCTAAATAAATGTCGTCAGAAGCTTCTTTACCATTAATCTTTCTAATAACTCTTGGTTCTAACGTTTTAAAATCAATATATAATAGCTCGCCTTCTTGTTGCCATCTACTCTCAAATATCTTTCTACATCTCGCAGGAAGCGTTAATATATTTGGACTGTCTTTTGTTGTAGTTAACCTACCTGTTACTGTATTTACTTGATTATAACTTATTTGATTACAATAACCTTTTTTAGGTTTAAACTTTTCTAACCCTGAAAGGATTGTTTCATTCTTTTCTAGCTCTTTAAATACTCTATATGACAAACCACTTATTTTTGCTTTATGTAAATTTCTAAAAATATTTTGATTTTTTCTTAAAGTATTTAAATAGTTTAACTTGTTATCTAACTCATGTAATTCTCTTTCTGCTTTTTTCTCATCTTCTTCATACTTGCTTAGAAAATGATCAGGCAATATGACTTTAATATTACTACTAGTTTTTAACATAGTAACATATTTTTTCCATTTATTTAAGTGTTCTATTTTATATAAATTATATTCTGTATTATTCATGTTTATATAATACAAAAAATAATTTAAATTTACACTTATTTTTTATTGTGTATTTTCTACACCAAAACGTGTATTTAAAAATTGAGACGTTATTATTTCTACATCTTTATATTTAATTAAAACCTCATTTTTTTCTTCTTGTTTTAAAGTATAAACTTTATATTTTTTTTTCTTTTTAGTCTTCTTTTCTTCTACTGTAATTGAATTTTCTATATATTTTACAAAAAACCCTTCACTATTAAAACCTAAATCTTTTAGAATATATTTCTTTTTATTCCTTAACCTTTTACCTGCTATTCTTCTACCAAAAACTGGAATTAATTTATTAATTGTTTTTATATTTTTATCTAAAACAAATTCATTATGATAATCCGCTTTTTTACTCTTAAATGGACTTTCTTCAAATTTTAATTTAAGATTTTCAATTTTTCTAGAAAGTTTATCATTATTATCATTTTGTTCAAGTTTGTATGACAAAATCCATGAAAAAGCTCTTGAAGTAAATATATTTTCTAATATAGGAGAAACTATAAAATCAGCTGATTCAAGAATATTAATTTTTTTCATTTTTCTTTTATTTTTTCCACTTACTTCAAATTTTTTAGCTAAGTTATCGTTTAATTTGTTGTTTCTATTTTTTATTATTTTATCTATATCATCAAATACAGGATTATTATTATTATCTTCTGACGTTAATTTTTGTATTTTTGTATTTATTTGTGATCTGTTTTCTTTTAAAATATTATCAAAAGGTTTTTTATTTTTTAAAACATCAATTTTTACTTCTACAGTTTTATTTTCGCATTCGTCATAATTTAGTATATTTTGTAATACTATAACATCACCATCTTTTTTATATTCTAGTGAAGTAACTTTATGATAATAAAGTTCTATTCTCAATTTCAGCGATTTATTTGGAATTTCGTATATTCTATTATCTTTAAAATTTAATGTTACAACTTGTTGATTCATAGGTGTTTGAATAGAATCAGCTGTATCTTTAATAATCTTTGAACCAGTATAGTCAAATATAGAAACAATACTATTTTCATCTGTTTTAGGTTGCGTATTTTCACCTTGATTTTCTTTTCTTTCTGTCAACACTCGTGTAAGTGTATCAACAGCATTTTCGTATTTACCGTATACATCGCCATAAGATAATGTAAGATTAGTTGTAAACTTACCTGGAGATATATCATGCTTAATGCCTGTTACAGCATATTGATTGTCTATTGTTGTACCAGTTTCAAAGTCTAAAAATAAAAACTGTGCAAAATTAATAAATGGACAGCCAAACATAGTAATAGATGCTTGTGATGGAAGAATTCTTAATGGCAAATCTTTTTGAAATTTAACTTTTGCTGCAATTGTATCTTTGCTATTATCACCATTTCTATCAGATCTTGTCAAATAAACTGTATTTAATTTAGATTCATTTACAGTTGTCACGTTTGCGTCTATTACAGCAGAGTTTTGTGTGCCATAAGTAATTGAAGGCATTATTCTTTTAAAACTATTTTTTAAAGATTCTAATTTAAATGTGCTTTTTACCTGATAAACACCATCAGAAACTTCTACTAGTTTTCCTTCATCAATTAAGCTTTGAATTAAGTTCCAGCTTTTTTCATAAAACCTAGCTTTAGCTTCTTTTAAGCTTTTACCTTTAAATTCACCAGCTTTTGATCTATAGTTAGCTCTTGTTTTATTAAGTTGTGCTGATACTGTTATTAATCCAGTATCATACACATCTTTCATTATTGTACTCATTGATGCAAAAGGATTATCATTTTGATCAAACACAGATATTCTACAAATTGTTTTGTCAAAATTTGAAGATTTTGTTGTTAAAGTGTCAAATGTTAGTTTGACTTTTGGCATTACAAACCTTACGTCATTTAAATCACTTTCAGAAATTTTACTTTTTTCTGTTGCTAATCCTACATAAATGTCTTTTAATCTAGAATTAATAAAGTTTTTATGTGTATTAGCATCTTTTTCAATAACAACAGTATTACCAGCACTATCTCTTTTATAAAAGCTATCTAAACCATAGCATACTTGTAGTCTTGTTATAATAAATCTATTTAAAACTTGAGAGATAATACTTTCTAATGTTAATGTCATACCTCCTTTAAATATTTGCTTTAAGAAATTTGTTAACTCGGATCTTTTTATAAGAAAAGATGCAATATTAAGATTTGACATTAAACCGCAATTTTCATTTGCAGTATAACTTACTATCTGTATTTCATCAAACCTGCCTGTTGTTGACATATGCGTACCAATTAATCCCAACAAGAACGACCCAAAAGAAACATAATTTGAAGAAAAAGATGAAGCTGCACCCTGTACTAGATCGTCACCTATTCCTTCAATTGATACCCCATTTTTTTCAACATCATTTTCTTTTAAGATTATTGTATAATAATTTTTAAGCCACTCTTGATTATAAAAAGGATCTACAATGCCTAGTCCTCCTACTATTTTTTCTAAAAGCGCTTTATTTTTTTTATTTATCTGACTTTGTTTATTTGTATAAGCTGTTAGCGCTTTTAAATATTGTTTAAATCTTGTTACAAAAGCATTAATTGCTTCTTTGTTAGTTTTATATGTAGATCCGGATATCGCTATCGTAGATGTATAATTAAATATTTTATTAATGTCGACATCTTTTGAATCTAGGTTTATATTTGCTCCACCTGCTGTTATAGATACAGGAGATGTTATAATTAAATTTAAGCTGTTTATATCATTAGTAGATGAGCAAAGTAAATTTATATTTTTAAAAAGATCAACTAAACTGTTTCCTGATTTAATTCTTTCTTTATTTTTAACAAGAGTGGATATTGTCTTTAAACTTTTGTTATTATCACTTAAATAATCTTGTATAGTTGAGTTAATAGCACGAGTAATTGCACCAATATTTATATCTACATTAAATTTTTCTTTTAAAAATCTAATTTGTGCATCTAGAAGTTTGTGTTTACTTTTTAAATTTTGATCCTTTATTTCTTCTTCAGGATCTGTACTTATTGTCACACCTCTAATATCTATAGGTGCTCTCATAGCAATTGACAAATCAATGTTTACTTGCCCATTATTTTCCATTGTGTATGAAGAGTTTGTAATAATATATTTTTCTGTGACTCTATTGTTTTCTAAGAAATTTGCAATATGATTATTTTCTTGACCATTTTTCCCATCCATATGGGTCCAACCATATTCTACAGCAATTTCTGCGCCAAAAGAACCAAATAAATCTGGTTTAATAAAAGGCGCAATGTCAACCATTCTTGTTCTGTCGTGCAAAACTAAAGAAAGTTTACCAGTTTTAAAAGACATTAATCCTTGTGTAGGAGAAACGTCAATTGAAAAGTTTTTAACAGTTAAAAAAGGACGTGTTATATCATGTACAGAAGTTGATCTAGTAAACTTATCTGAAGTTTTCTGTTTAATATTTTCATTGTGGCCTATAAACTTATCATTAAAGTTGTTTATTGTTTGTGGCATTGTAAAAGCTGACATGTTTGTATTTACAGCATGCTGCTTTACTCTTCCTTTTCTTGTTTTTAACTCTCTTTCAAAAGTTGCATCTAATCTGCTATAGTTTTTTGTTGTATTTGCTTTGGTAGATATAGGGGTTCCATCTAAAAATTGTGTAATTGAAGCTGTTTTAAAAACATTACTTGATTTTGTTTCTACTAGGCTAGGCAAAACAAACGTTACATTAAAAAAAGGTTGACACTTGCTTAACTCTATTGTGCTTAAAGTATTGAAAAATGTTGCTAATTCTATACTATTTCTTGTACCAATTCTAATATCTGCACTGTCTATCATTACAAAAGACATGCTTGGATCGACTTTGTTTTGCAACAAGTTTTTATTTTCATCAACTTGATTTACTAAAACGTCT
>Ga0160423_10001720_pt1 | contig 18302 bp, 30 predicted proteins | sample CRUFie14St8metaG_FD_108191 | JGI IMG/M metagenome (GOLD analysis project Ga0160423, IMG submission 108191) | Marine microbial communities from the Costa Rica Dome - CRUD Field 142mm St8 metaG | ecosystem: Environmental > Aquatic > Marine > Oceanic > Photic zone | place: Costa Rica: the Eastern... | reverse complement strand
TTCAATCCATTTTGCAACTTCATAGTTGGATTTACCTGGACACTCAATATCAACTGCCTCGCCCTTACAATGTTGTGATTTAGAAGAACCACCGACAGCCTCATTCAACTCGGGTCCTCTATAACCTGAGTTAATAACAGTCAAACCAAAGTTATCACGAACAGGTTGAACTACATTTTCAAACAATTCTTTTGCCGCTTCAAGGTGTTCATCATTCGGAGTATTGTCAATACCTCGGCGTGTTGCGGTTTGGCTTTTTGTGAACTCCGCAAGTGTAAAATTTTTGGAAAGTCTCATTCTAACTCCTATGATTGGTCATTAGTCTCTCAAGAACTGTGAGAATGATTTGTATGTTTCTTTCAATTCCATGCCAGCTCTGACATCTTTGAAAAGTTGTTTTGCACCCCGATAACCTGTAGGCAATCCTCGTTTGAAATTACTGAATTCGTTATTTTTAGCATACAAGCGCATTTTACTTGCGCTGATTCCCGCAACACCTTCAGCATCTGGGTCACGTTCACCTGCAGAAATTACTTTAGCAGATTTGAAAGTAAAGTCTTTGCCATTGTATGTATCTAATAAACGTTGAAAATCTTGAACTCTATCCGAACCAGCAATCATAATTACGTTATCATATTTGCCTGTCAATAATCCAAGTTGTTTAATAAAATTAGGATTAGTTTTATCAGATGTTGCAAAGTTTGTGCCTGGAAACATTGCTTGTAAATGTTTCAGTTTCTTACTTGGTTCAAGTGGATTTTTTAGTTTATCAAAAGAATGACTGGCGACAATTAAATGGTCAGCTCTTTGTTGTTGTGCCATACGTTTTACCTTGGCAATAAGTTTGCCATGACCATTTGTAGGTGGGTTCATTCTACCAAATGCAAATATTATAGTCTTACTCATTTGTCCCACGCCTTAATTGCTGTGAAATTATTGTAACTAAATTCCATTCTATCAACCAACTTAACTGCATTGCCTTCGATTCTGTCAATAGCAACATAGCCTTCAGGTGTTGTCACTTTAAAGCCTTTGTCAGTTTTAATAAACGTTCCAATACTTTTAACAGTATTTAGTTTGTTTACAATTATCATTTTTGCATCTACAATCATTGACTGAAATGCTGTAATATTTTCAATCAAACTAACCTGCGATGAAATAACCTTTACAGTTTCTTTCATTTTTAGTTCTAATGCACTTTTAGACTTTTCTGTTTTTAGTTTATCAATTTCAGTTTTAAATTTATTCTCAACCCATTTTACATAGCCTTGAGCATGTGACTTGGGGTTGGTTACTTTTTGTCCCTCACGAACTTTGCTGTTATTATATGTCTTAAAATTTGCACCTACCATCTTTCCTGTAAATGAATTTTGCATTGCAAGAAATGTGTTTAGTTGTGCAGAGGGTATTCTTCTGAATTGCAGACCTACACTTGAAAGGATTCGAGTAATGTTATCCGTTTCAGTTTTGGTAAAGGTTGCCTGTCCTGATATATCCTGATAAGACGCATCATCCATCCATACAGAGGATGGCTTTGTTAGCGGTTGTATGTTTACACCGAAAGACGCCCTCATGTCTTGGAGAGACTTGCCAGAATACGATGTATGCCAAACTATACCAATCTTTGCTTGTTTAATTTTTATATCAAGAGGCGAACCCGAGGGCACTGCATAGACAATAGTATTAGGTTGGAAAGTTGTATAACGTTGACCATCAATCGTTTCCGACTGCAAATCGCTCTTAGTAAACATAAGATCGCCTTGCAAAACACCATTGATACCTAACTTGCTGAACTCAGCAAGAGCGGTTTTAAATTTACTTTTCAATGATTGTGGTAACTTTGTATCAGAATCAATCTCACTCGCTGTTTTATACAGTAAGGGTGTTTTATTGAACACTGATTTCTTTGCTACAAAGAATTTATTATCGCTAGGATCTACTCCAGCGAATATTGCGGGGGCACCATCCCATTTCACGGTCATGTTAATGGATGAGCGCGAACTCCCTGAAAGCATATCCCTCAAGGATCTCAAAAAATTTATAGAAGCCCGGGCACCTACTACACCAAAGTTTAGAATATCATCTTCAATGTGTTCTAAGTGTAAATTTTTACCCTGTGCATCTTCTGCGATATATGAGGATAGTGTTTTCATAACACTATTTATAAGTTAATGGAGTTGATAATTTTGTGAGAGTTTTGCGAGAACTTCCAACCAATATTCCTTAGCCCATTCAGACTGGGCATTTTCATATGCTTGTGAGGCATTATTAATTAGTCTGTTATAATCCATCCATTGCAACTTTGTCCTCATAATTCTAATCTCCTTACTATCATATCTGCTATCAATTTATGCCCTATTTCATTAGGGTGATTGTCATTAGGTAAAAAATTTGGGTGTTCAATTACAGACATATGATTATCTATATCAATGTTGTAATTTGTTTCCCACCATTCCTTACCTGTCAGAAGGTAACATAAACTATGTTCTTTGTCAAGAAAATAATCGTCTATTGGAAAATAAGAATGTAAATTTAATTTACCATAATTGTGTGCCATTACAAGTTTAACATGTTTACAAATGTTTATTAAAGTATAGATAAACATACTGTGATTATATGTAAACCATTCTTCTGTGCCGTGTTTTCCTAACCAATCCTCATATAGTTCCATACCATTAAAAAGACTAGAAGCATGTCCATCGTTAATTTGATACCATCTGATATCGGGAGGTAATATTACAATAACCTTATCACCCGGTTCAAATTTTTCAGCATGTTTCATAACCTCATATGTAATATGTCCCATTGAACTTGCAGGAACACTGTAATTTTCTACAGGCTGATTGTAATGTTGGCCTATGAGAGAGCCAAAGTTATTGTTTCGGTCAGACAAACCATAACCATATGCCCAGCTGTCACCAAAAACATAAATCATTTTTTGTGTTTTTTGAGTTGATTCAATTCACGTTTAGCATGTTTGGCTTCGAGTTTTGCCTCATATGCTTCGTGTGCGGCTTTTTTAAGTTCTTCCTCAGCACGTTCCCTCATGTTTACAATTTCTTTTTTGTAAACTTCTATATCATGTTCAAGTAATTCAACAGTTGCTCTAGCTGTATGTAATTGATCTCTGATGTTTGTGAAATCGTAACCTAAGAAATCATATTTTTTAGATATAATAAAAAGAGATTTTTTTAAACTTGCTATTTCATCAGACACGATTGTTCTCCAAAATAAAATTTTCTGATTGATTGCTGATGGGAAAAGTTAAACGATGAAGAAGTCTCTTTTCAAAAATTGAATCTTCTCTTAATTCTCTTTTATGTAAAGTAAGTAATTGGTCACTTAGTACAATGTCGCCAACTTCCCATTCATGGTGATAAATAAATTTTTCCTGAAACAAATATTCTTGCAGATCAAATAACAAGTCTTCATCACCCTCAACTTTTAAATCATTATTAATATAAAAATATAGACCTTTTGTTCCTGCTATATTTTCTTGAAGAATAAACATTTTATATTCTTCTCGATTTTTACGCATAAACTCCAGTTGTTTTTTGTTTTTAATATCTGACCAGTTTTCCATATTGTAATAGTAAGAACAATGTTTATCCTTTAACCTATTATATAATTCTGCAGGCATTTGTTTAAGAGCAACCGAGGTGTTTAGCCAGGATGTTGTAGTGCCTTCTACACCATGAATACCTTGTAGGGCTACTCCATCTGCCCGTGTGGGTCCATTTAAGTTAGAATGCCAGTCTAGTTTACCTACAGGAAAGATACCTGTATATTCACCTTCTTTTTGTTCACCAGTAACTCTTTGGACAGGAAAATTTTCTTGTTCCCAAGGATTAGGATATTCCTTGGGTGACCCAATATAGTTGCCTTCTGTATCCCAGGTAAGTTGTTGCCAGTTTGCAATGTAGCTCATACTGTAAACAAGACGAGCAAACTTATAAGCATCGGTGGACTGGCGTTTTATAATAACAACCAAATCCTTTTTCAATGTCTCAAAAACTTCCTGACATATATCCGGTGAAATATTATCAAGGTCAATATTTAATTCAGTAATCAAGTCTTCTAGCCGCTAATACATCTCGGCATTCTTGTAACCATTTTTGAAAGCCTACATTATCTTTATAATATTCTTGCATCTCAGGTGTGCCAAAATATTGCAACACCCATTCACACTGTTCAACAGTTTTGCCGTGAAAGGTCAATGCCACAATTAAAGTTTCCAGGCTGTTTGATTTACAAGTGCATACCTAGCAAGTCTAATATAATCACGTTCGGTATCTGTAAAGTCTGACCAATACTTGTCTGCTTTTTCAATAAGCACTGAAACATCTTCGGCGTCTGTCAAATGACCACCTGCGCTCATACCTATTTTTAGTTTTTGAAGAGCAGAGTTTCGTTCATCCTCAGATCTTTTTTGACGTAATTTTTCTTCTGGTGTCATAGGTCCCTACTACGTTTACTGGTGTTTTTAATGGCTGTTTTAGTTTTATTAATCTTATCCACAACACGTTCATCTTCCCAAGCAAGAAAGTTATGAACTTTACGCAATATCCAAAGTTGCATCATACGCAAGTTATTGCCTCGAGGCAATGCCCAACCTACCATAAATGCCACAATAACTGCATAACCCTGAACAAGCATTTGAACTAATACTTCAATCGGATCCATAATATTTATCTCCCAAGTTCATTTAAAAAGTTTTTTCTAATAATTTCAATTTTTTCATCGGCAGTGGCAATTTTTTCAATTTGTGTTTCAATTGCCTCAACAATTTCAGGATGCTCACCGATACCAACAGGGCTGGTAAGATAAACGTTAATATTTGCTTTGGCGACTGCGATCTCACCTTCAAGTTTTTTAATTAATGCATCTAACAACATGTTTTTCTCCATAACTAATTGTGGGCTAACCGTTGACCCACACGAGACTATTTATGGCGTCCAACCCAAGAGTCACTCAGAAATACCCATCTTTTTGCGAACTCTTTTCATACTGTCACGAACCGCAACAGATTTCTTATCCTTCCTGCCATAGTCATCAGCAAGTTTGGACGTTGGATTTGCGTCTGATATTTTAGACAACACTTCCTTAAAACCATCAGGCGGTTTGATTCTATCGCCTGTTCCTTTCATAGCAAAGGCAGGGAAGCCATTTGGCAAACGTTCGATATGAGGATTTTCTGCAAGATAATTATCTGCCGCAGATATTCCCATGAACTCTTCCCACTCTTTACCTGTGTTCTTATCTTTAAATTTATACGTTGGCATTGCGAACTCTTCTCAGAGCCTCAGGCATACTCAATTTAACTCCACTAGTATTTTGAAGTTTAATTGCTTGTTTACGCTCTTTACGTTCAATACGTTTTTTATCTTTATCCATTTTCATACCTTATTTATATTGGTCGGGGCTATAAGATTCGAACTTATGACCCCCTGGTCCCAAACCAGGTGCGCTACCAGACTGCGCCAAGCCCCGATAAAATTGGCAGGGGAACAAGGAATTGAACCCTGTCCTGCTGGGTTGGAGCCAGCCGTGCTACCGTAACACTTTTCCCCTATGGTGCTGGAGGAGAGATTCGAACTCCCGACCTGATGATTACAAATCAACTGCTCTACCAACTGAGCTACTCCAGCGTTGTTGGCCTGCCCTCCAGGACTCGAACCTGGAACCTACGGCTTAGAAGGCCGTTGCTCTATCCGGTTGAGCTAAGGGCAGAATGTTCTATATGGTATTTACCCATTTGCCTTCTGCATTGAAGACTGCCACAGGAACATCCTGAGGGACATTATTTACTTTGCGATAGTAAATAACATCCATGTCTGAAGGAAAGTTTTTAACACCCTCCTTCAGTTTTACAGCGAACACATTTTGTGTATCACCAGTGAAAACCACGCGGTTTTCTTTAGAATCGAAGGACCAGCCTTCACCTGACAAGTCAGACATTTTCCAATTCATCCTCTTTATTTAGTTCAAGTGCCGTTGTATCGACCTGAACAATTTGCCGTTTTGGCACGTTGCGAAAAATAACACGATGCAATGCATCTCGATTTTCACCATTTTGAAACATTGGCACATCCAACAGATATGTCGCCGCTTCCACCTTAGTCATTGCCCGAGGCAACTCAATGAGATTCAAGTCCTCATTGTCTTTTAGTTTCTTAATACGAGAAACTAGATCATTTCCAAAACGTGCCTTAAGCACACCCTTTGCCGTTCGCGATGTGCCGGCGACAGTAAATACTTGCGATGTCATTACGCCGCCTCCTTAATCCCAGAACAGTTCTTCAGAAAATTCTCGAGAGGCATATCGACTTCCCAGTCTTGTATGCCTTCGACAATGCAATAGTCCCGCCTGTCAGCACCAGGACCATCAAGAACATTGGTGATACGAGCTTCTACCTCGATTTCCTCACCAGTTTTTAAATCCAACGTCTTGTATAAAAACGTGCTATTAAAAAGTGCTTCATAATATTCAGCGGTAGTCATTTCATTATCTAACATATCAATTTACTCCTAACTATATCTTATAATGGCATATTTTGGACCAAATGTCAAGCACTCTTTTTAAAGATATGCAGGACCAGTCCAGTTAACCTGGTCAAAAGTCTCGTCCAGGACATTGCCCCGAGCTTTATTACGGGCAGGACCTTGCCAGCCGGCTGCCTTAAGGATATCACCTTTACGGAATTTTTTGTCATCTACGAGTTGGACAAAACCCCAAACAGATTTTTGACCATCATCTTTGACAATTTTAGCATATTTACGACCAAGTTCAACAGTGTAAACATAGTCCCGCTTATATGTAATATTAGCGCGTTCACACCAGTTGTTATAGTCATTTTCAATGCAATCAATAAGTTTATCGAAATTCATAGTTACTAACTCCTTTTCCTAACTATATCTTATAATGGCATATTTAGGACCAAATGTCAAGCACTTTTTCGATATTTTTTTGAGCACCTTTTATGTATTCTGAGTAAATTGGGACTTGTAAACATACCTCAGGTATGTCTTTTTGTTTCAATATGTTATTCATCAATAAAGCTCTATTATGATTTATTTTCGGATACAACACATCATAATATAATTCATTAAAATTATGATTAGATTTACAAAGTTTTACAACTTGTTCAGAAATTATCGTCATTCTTTTTTGCCAATCATATTCTGTATCAAAAGAATAATCTATTATTTCGTCAAACAATTTGAAACCCATTTTTTCCATTCTTTTATTGATACCTGATATACCCGCAATTAAGAAAGGTTTACCCCAAAGAATAGGTCGCCAAGTTTTTTCTGTTATGTAATATTTTTCCTGTTCATCATTATATGTTTCACACACAATATCCAAAAAAGAATTGTTGTATGATTTAGGATGTAATCCTAAAGGATTGTCAAAAGAGCTTAGTTGTTTTTCTACAGGCAGATATATTATTTGATCGTCTAAGGAATTATCGTTATAACTCCAATCACCATATTTTAAAACATCCTTTTGACGCAGACTATTATGTAGATATTCTCGAAACTCACGGGAGTTTCTCACATAAAATGTAAAGGGAATTGTTATGTCTTGAGGTTTTAAAATTTCTAAATATTTTTCAACATTTAAATAATAAGCTAATGTATATGCAAAATAGTCTGACCAGTATTTTACCTCACCAAAATCGAGATATTTTGCACTTACACTACCTTGTGTTCCGCCGAGAACAAAGTTATAATTTTTACGGTTATATTTTTTAAGGTCCTTAAAAAAGGTAGGGGATGTAAAATTATATTCCTCTGCTTGTATGAAGGTATCAATATCAGACTGAAATATTGTATTCCAATCATGTTGAAAATCCCCCAAACTTTGCATTAGCAAAAATTTGTTCACATTATTTTTTTCCGTAAGCCTGCGAACCAAAAAAGGCAGCCACGATAGCCGCAACAGAAACAAAGTAAACGGATGCCATATCACCGAGAATGTCAGCCGCTTTATCAAGTCCTACTAAGTTTGCAACAACAACTGCCGCTGGATACAAAAGCATACCTGCAAGAGAATACCAAGCCATTTTACGTTGGGCATCTCGCATTGCATCAGCATCCTCGAGCTCTTTACGTTTGAACTCGAGATACATACGTTCTTCCTGTTCAGTTACTTTGCCGTCACCATTTGTATCGGCTGGATGATGTTCGGACATTACTCTCCTCCCAAGTATTTTACTTTACAGTCACGTTCCCGATGACCGTTCCAGGCTACAAAGCCACCTACTCTCAAAGCCCAATATGCTAGATAGTTAAGAAGATGAAAGCCATTCTGTTCAATGCCTATGTCACGAAACAAAATATCTGCTTCTTTCTGTGTCATTGGCTCAGAGGCTTCCTTCTTACCTTTTTTAAGTAGAACAGTATATTTGTAGGCATAGTCATGCACCAAACCACCTATGAGCAATACACCTGTTGGTGATAGCCACGTGGCAAGAAACTTAGGAACAGACGCACCATCAAATACGAATCCTTTAGGAATAACATAATCTTCACCCTTTACTGAAAAATGCCAATCCTTAGCAACTTCCCATGTGCGAACACCTGTCAACCACATCCATATGGCGCCCCAAAATCCTTTGCCCGCCGTAGCAATTGTAATAGGTTGCATGTGAGGCATTTCTTTATATTTTAAATTTACAATTGGTTCATCCTGATCAACGCCTAATTTGTTGGCAACAAATCCAATAATAACTAAAATACCAAATATAGTAAACTGCCACCATGTGACAAGTTGGTCAACTATAAACTCCATTTATTCCTCCTTGGGCTCTTCTTGTTTTTTCCCAGTAATAGCATTTTCATAATAGATAATGATTTGCTTTTGTTGTTCTAAGTAACGGCGTGTTTCTGCAACATTCAATGCAAGTGTCTCATAAGAGCGAACACCCATAGCATAAAATACCCAGGGTTGACCATTGTCTTTTATAAAATTAGCCAAAAACTCGTCAAAGTTTTCTTCGGTAACAACATAAAATTGTGGGTCACCTAACGTCACTGGCTTAGGATTACCTTGCAATGGAATTTTTCGCTCGACCATTTGATTCTGCACCACGACTCGGTCTTCTGGTAACCGAAAGATAGAGCAACCACTAATTACTGTTGATAGCAGTAAGAGACTCGATATCGTCAAAAACTTCTTTCGTAGCATCGTTGATTCTCCTTTCTATTAAACCGGGTTTAGCCAAAGATAATTTTGTTAAATTATGTTTTTGAAACTTACTCATTAATTGATCTTTATACGCTTCGGCTTTTTGTAAGTTTGCTTGTAGTTCTAAATTATTTGCTTCCATCCGTTCAGCATGTTCTGTTGCCTGCTGTAGTGCTTCTGCGTTTGCTTTTGCCACAGTTTCTAACTTAGCATTATTTTCTCTCAGGGTAGCAATACGTTTTTGCATATCTCGATATTCCCACCAGGCACCAAACATGACTGTACCAACAACACCGACTACTGCAATTAGTCCGTATAATCTAAACATTAGTCCTCTTTCTTATAAAAAGTCCAGCCACCATATACGATTGCTCCAAGGGCGACTAAGTTTGCAATTGGTTTTAAAATTAGGAAAGTAATTCCTGCTCCAATAAGAATAAGACCGTCAATAGATGTCCGTTCTTTAATTCTGGATGTAATAAAATCTATCATAATATTCTCCTTACTTTTTTTATTTATATGTTTAAAAGAGGCGTAATATATGTTTCTCTTAAATTGGTAAAGTTTTGCCGCGCACTTTCATAAAAGTCTTCTACAGGATACACTGGTTTCTTTTTATCTAATATAGGTTGATATTTTTGTGTTAGCATGTATGCCTCTTGAAAAGAATTTATATCTGTATCATCATTCTTTGTCCACATCGAAATCTCTGCGGCTTTTTCTACAGGAGTCTCAGGTGCTTTATGTGCATCTGGAAATTCATACCCATACATTTGGTATGTCCTGTCAAACTCTGAAAGATAATTAATATGATATTGTTTCTGCACTTCTCTAGGTGCAATGAATAATGGTATCATTAAAGCATTGTCAACAGGACATGTATCTTTGGAAAGCCATTCAACACTTTCAGCAACGTCTTTTTTTGTTTCATGAGGCAAACCAACAATGTAACCCTGTTGAATAAAGACATCTCCTTTCCACATGTCCCTTACCTCATACAGCATTTCTTTTATTTTTTCAGGATCTGTTCCTTTACCAACAACCTGCCCTGCTTTTCTACAATATGTTTCAATGCCAAACCATGTTGCACACAATCCCATTTGATGTAGTAATTCTTTTTGTTCGGGTTGTGTCACGAGCATGTCCGCTCTTAAATAACACCAAAACTTAATATCGAAAGGAAGTGAATCCACAACTTCCGCAAACAATCTTACTTTTTCTATTCTATCGTTAAAAGTATCGTCCTGAATTGAATACTTAGTTATACCAAAATTTTCATAATTGCGTACCAGTTCGTCTCTAAAAGTTTCTTTAGTCTTTGTATAGGCAGCTACATGTTTCATTCCTATCAAAGGAAAGTTGCAGAACTTACATTTAAATCTACAACCTCGGGAACATTCAATAGGCACAATTTCATCAGAGGACAAAAAAGTTTCTTTAGCCCATTGTGTTTTTGCAACTGCAAAATCATAACCTGTATGTTCACAATGAGCCTTGGTATCATGATCAATGATGCGAGGCAATTCCTTACCTTCCATTAGATCTATTATTTGTGTTTCACTATACCCTGCCATAACATGGTCAACACGTTCGTCAAACATTTTTTCAATTGTTCTAGCTTTACTACCTCCTACCATAACTTTAGGTGGTTCAGTATCATTGAATCTAGGAACCATAGAAAGCATTATGTTCATGTTGCCATTTACTAGATAGTTTCCTACAAGAGTATCACCTGAAATATCCTTATCATAATATATTCCTAACCCTACTTTAGTTTCGCTACCTAAACCTGCATATGCCCATGTTAAAGAAAATCCTATAAGTCGTGTATTTTTTCCGACAAATTTTTCCATTGCCGTATTATATTCTTCTAATGTCCAGTGTTCAATATAATCTAACACCATGGCAGTGTAACCATGGCGGCGTAATTCATTTGCCAACAAGTGAGGACCTAGCCCTCTAACTTTTGTATTTTCTACAGGATGGCTATTGATAAAGATTGCATCATATGTCATACATACTATTTAGTATTAAAACTTGATGCTTGAATAATCTTCCATTCGGCGAATATTAAATTCAGTTTTATCGAACAATGCAGTATCATCATCTTGACCAGAGTCCGAAATATTTTTTTGTGCTTCAGTGTCCAAATCATATAGGCGCATCTTGCTCCTATCCACACCGACCATAAAACGTTTGTTCTTTGTCGGATCTGAATACCTGTTCTTTAACTGTTTTACCATAATTTGACCTTGTTGTTCTAACTCCTCTGTGGAGATAAGAGCAAACATCAAGTCAGCCGTTGCAGGCAAACCAAAAGACTCAGATGTATCTGTCAGTTCTACATCACTATTTGCATAACCACTTCTTGTTGTTTGTGTAGCACTGACAATAGGCAAATCAAATTCAACTGCGAGTCCCCGCAACTCTTCGGCAATGCTCTTAATGATAGTATAGGAGTTAGCATTAGCATTTGCCCGGAAGCGGGAACTCGCACAAATGTTCAGATAATCAATGAAGATAATATCAGGAACAAATGTTCTCTTTAACTTCAACTCAGACAACAATGCCTTAAAGTGTCCAGCATGTGCTGAAGCTGTAGGATATTCTTTAATGACAAGACGACCTTCAATCTTGTTCTTAATTTTGTCAATACGTTGTGTAAACATAGACTTTGACAAGTCTTTCAAATCTTGAATAGCCACGTTCATCATGTTTGCATCAATACGTTCTGCAATACGTTCCTCTGCCATTTCAAGTGTAATATACAAAACGTTCTTACCTTGTGCAATTGCACCTGCCGCCATATGGCACATAAACAAAGACTTACCCACGCCTGTGCCTGCAAGTGCAATATTCAATGTTTTATTAGATAAACCGCCTTCAGTAATTTTGTTGAAGAAGTCTAAGTCGAAAGGAATCTTTTCTTCAAGTCTATGATAAAAGTCATAGCGAGAGTCTGCATTTTCAATATAATCATGACCTACATTACTATCAAAGCCAACACCTAGTGCCTCAGACAAAATACTAGGCAGGGCATCCTTGCTTAGTTTCTTTTCTGACCCATCAATAATTTGAATCGACTGCATAATTGCATTGTAAACAGCTTTGTCCTTACAAAACTTTTCAGTCTCATCCTCAAGCCATTGTGCATCTGTATCTTTATCCGCCCGCAAACTATTAATGACTGTTTCACATTTAACATATAAGTCTTCAGTGACAGTTCTATCTTCTTGCAAGTTAATTAACAAGGCACTTTTGTTAGGAGGGCTATTATACTTTTCAACAAACTCCTTAATGACAGTGAAAACTTTTCTGTCCTCGGAGTCTGAAAAATATTCTTCTTTTAAGAAAGGAATAACTTTCCTAACATAAGTTTCATCATTAATCAGATTCGATAATATTTGTGTCTCTATTCTCATTTAACCATTCACGTTTAATTTCTTCTACACAGGGCTCACACAAATATGTGTCAACATCTCCACCAGTAAAACACATTGCGGCATCAGTTTCAAGTATTTCTGTCCCACAACGGTCACATAGACCTACTACATTAGCCATCAGTTTTTTTCTCTAATAAATGCTCTTGTAAATCTATAACCTTTTCATCCTCTATAATTTGTATAATTAATTCTGTCAGTTCTTTTTCCTTGCGTAGAAAAAACAATTTACTTTCTATCTTTTTTAATTCATCTTCATAATACTCAATTTCTTGTTCTTTACGAATTCTTTGATCGAGTATGTCTGTCAGAGAAATTATAATTTTTGAATTATCAGCCATCAGATATCTTTCCGATTAAGTGTGGACTTGGAAGGTTTTTCATCGGGGAAACTATTGCTTTTATAATAAAATACCATTAGGACATCCCTGGTAACATCCTCAGGGCAGTTCAAACCTTCTGCAAATCCATGAATAACTTTTGTAGGGTTGTCCCAGAAGATTAATCTATTGGGTTTGATATCTATATCAGCAAGGCATTCTGTAGAATTATTGTTCCAAAACTGTAAACTACCATTCCACTCTGGACGCCACTCCTCATTTAAATATAAGGCAATGTTCATATAATGTTCACATCGTATTTTTGCGTTCCATGTAAAATCTGTATGTAAGGTAATTGTTTTACCTCTTGGCATTTTAACAATGCCGCCTCCCCAAACATAAGGGTCAGGCAACAGACCATCCTCGTGACAAAGTTTTTCCACCCACCGCATAAACTTACCTGAATTTAAATGATTAGTGACCGCCTCAGTTACTGGCATATCATAAAACTTATTGTTCTCATATCTAAGAACCTCAGGTAAAGGATGCTTAATAAGTTGATCTCGTTCCCATGCTACAGGGTTGTCATTTTCTTTTAAAATTTCATCAAAAATGTACTGGGGTAAAAAATTATCCACTACCCAAATTTGACTACCAGCGTCAATGTATTCATAATCTAGTTCTTCTAAATTATTAAATACATTTGCAAGATCATTAAGCATCAGTATAGGCTTCCGCGATATCATCCTCGGAAACTTCATCCTGAATAATATCACTGCCTGCGATTAGATAGCGATTTGAGATCCAGTCTGTAAATGTTTTGTCTGCAAGAACAGGAAGCCAAAAGTCTTTGCTATATGTATCCTTTGTGCGATACTTTTTGCCATCCTCACCATCAGCTTTGATTTGGAACCAGCCATTACTAGGCTTTACAACGTGACCTGATTCAAGTGCCATATCCAATAGCCCTGACCATTTACTGATGCCGCCTTCCCATGAAACTTCTACAGGAATCTTAGACTTCTCACGAACATAACGAGACTTTTCAACATTAATAATAAAATTATAGCCTTTAATTTCAGTGCCTACTTTATCCTGTTGACGTCCAATAATAAAGATGTTGTCTGCAGAATAGTAAATACCTGTGCCGCCTGATACAACATCTTTAGGGAACAATCCAATCTCTTTATAAGTATGGTTGACAACAACAGCAGGAATATCTTTAATTGTAAGGTGAGGCGTAATCATACGGAACAAGGACTTCATTTGTTTTGCCCTTGTCATATCTGCAACCGATTTACCTTCAAGTGCATCATCAACTTCTTTCTTGGAAGCTAAGTTACCTACTGAATCTACAACTACCATAACATGATCGCCTCTTTCAATGCCATTCAACTGTGACATGACATCATGTTTTAGTTGTTCAATATCAGTGATAGGCGTATGCACAACTCTATCAGTGTCAATACCAAAACTTGTAAAGTAACCTTGCGGCGCACCAAACTCTGAATCGTAAAATAATACAACAGCATCATCATACTTATCTAAGTAGGACTTAGCAAGTAACATTGCAAAGGCTGTTTTAAAGTGCTTTGACGGCCCTGCAAATACTGTTAGCCCAGGCGTAAGACCACCATCCAAACGACCTGACAATGCTACATTTAAAGCAGGGACAGATGTTTGAATTAAATCCTTTGTGCCAAAAAATTTGGATTTTGTAAGAACTGCCGATTCTTTAATCGTAGAGTTCTTTTTTAGTTTATCAATTAAACTCATAATCTATTACTCCTATACATTTTCTAGGATCGTGAATATCAAGAAGCATTTCTTTTACCTCCTCGTAAGGCATTACATATGATATTTGAAAAACAATCCTATCTTTATTTATGGCTCTGATGCCATGATACTTTTGTGTATTTAACAAAACTGGTTTATTATATTGATAGCTATAAACCCTGCGTAAGGATTTACGTTGTGGATTTTCATGTATGGTATAAAAATCTACAGGTGCATTATCTTGTGTAATTGGAAATGATACAGCACATTCTCTTACACCAGGCAAATCTTTATGTGGCAAAACTTCTTCTCCATAAGGAACAAATAAAAATTGTGCGCCATCACCTTTATATCTTTCCATTATAGATTGACCAATCTCCTTTAAAAAATCAGGCCATGCCAAGTCATCAACAAACCTCAGTCCAGATACTTGAATACCATAAGCACGTCCTTCGTAGGATATATTACCTCCCCACTGTATGGGAACTTCTACTTTTGTATCTGATGTCAAAGGGACAAACTTTTTATCTTTATATAAAATGTCAGCACCTTCATGCAAACAAAACTTTTCATTGTCCGTTGTCAGATCAGGAATGTTTTCGTAAAAATAATCTTCTAACATTAGGAAAATAAATCCTCCAGTGTTGCAACAGGTCTAGTATTCCAACCAAGACCTTTTGCTATTGTGTTTAAAGGTTCAACAAAAGACTTTTCAAAAATAGTTTCGTAATCAACATATTTGTGCAAGTCAAATTCTACAGGAAGTTTGGAGTTAAAAGCAATTGTATTTTCACCCAATGTGTTAGGCTCTTTTAAATACAAAAATTTAATTTTGTCACCATCCTGCACATGTTCATACTTATGCCCGACTTTATTCTTATCCAACATATAATTATATAGTAGAGCACCACGAACATGTATTGGCGTTCCCTTTTCATAGATATGAGAAGTCGATGTATATTTTTGCAAGTTATTACATCCTCGAGGAAATGCAATCTTCTCAACCTCCATTTGTCTAAACTCCTGCCAGTTAGATTCTACAAAGTCCTGTAAAGCCTGTTCATCAGATGTTAAACATAATCTTACAGCACTACGCAAACTTTCTCGAACAGGCGCAGGCGTAGATGATCTAACAATCTCGAGTCCCATAACTTTTAGTTTAGGCTCTTGATACCTCACACCTTCATTGTCATATACATTCAAGGCGTAACGCTTTTTGGCAACCCATATGCCCCTGTCAGCAATAGCCTCACGTTTAAAGTATATCTTTTTGTCAAAGGCATTTGTATATTCTGCAAGTGACTCCATCGCCTTGTTGATTACAGGCTCAATTTTATCCTCACCTATTTTATCCAGTGAACTAATAATTGCATTGTAATCCTTGTCGGCAAAAAACTTTTGCACAAGTTTGTCCATAGTAATATAGCAAGAGTCTGTGTCCGAATAAAAGGAATACATCTCTCCTTCAGTGCCACATACTTTGTTTAGATAATCGTCAAGGGCCTTGGCAGTCTGTCTAATAATAAACTGACCTGTCATAGTAATGCCCTCAGCGATGCGGTCATCATAGTATCTAAAATACTCATTACCCAACGCACCAAACAAACTGTTCAACTGAATCTTACGAGCCATCTGAAAGTTGTTAAACTTTGCAATATCATTAAGATATTTTTTGTCCTTTGTTTTTTCATAATCATTCTGTGCCTTAATCATAAGTTTTTTGTATCGTTGTCTGTCATCAAAAAACTTTTGTACAATTTCAGGAAACAAACCTTGTTTATCACGGCTGAACCTTGCACCATTGGCTGTCACTGCATACTGGTCATCCATTTTATCTCGGCGTTCCAACATACCCTCAACAGTACAGTCAACCATACCAGGCAACAGCATCTCAGGGGACATGTTGTATTGCATAATGATTGAAGGATACAGAGAAGTTGCATCAAAAGACATAACCCAATCATATCGACCAGGCTTAGGTTCCTGTACAAAGGCACCTTCAATACGTCTGCCCTCGGCACTCTTACGTTGAGGAATCATAATGCCTTTGTCCAGCAAGTGATTATACAACAAACAGTCCCATGTTCTAACCGAGGAAAAAATATCCTTAAAGTTTGCCTTAGCATCATATGTCATTGTAGCAATGAGCTCAATGAGTTTCATTTTATCCTCGAGCTCGTCAACAAGTTTAGTGTCAATAATATTGTAATCAATAAAGCGATTCCAATCATTTTCATAGAACTCCTTAAATGTATCAAAGCCACTTTCAAGTTTGTTCTTACCTAGCTCGACCTCAGCAATATAATCAAGTTTGTATGACTCTTGTGCCGTGTAAGTAAACTTTTTGTATAGATCCAAATAGTCTAATTGTGAGACGCCTTTGATGTCATATGTTGTAACCTCTTTGTTATTCAAACGAATAGCACGACGCCTTGTCATGTTGAAAGGACTCAAGGCATTTTTTGCATCATTACCAAACAGCCTATCCATACGAGCAACCAGATAAGGAATATCGAAAAGTTCTAAGTTCCAACCTGTAACAATGTCAGGATATTCGTTACACCACCATGTGCCAAACTTTGTTAGTAGTTCTTTTTCATCCTCACACGGCGTATAATCTACTTCAAGATCTTTTGTCTCCTCACCTGGAGACCAGTTACCCTCACCCCACGTTTTAATTTCCTTAGTAATATTATTCATCATTGTAATAAGGAGTATTTTTTCCACAGGGTTATCCACATCTGGGAACCCACCTTCTGCCGTTGTTTCAATATCCATAGACCAAATAGAAAGTTGTGAAAGGTCAAAGTCAATCTCACCAGGATATTGTGAGGACAAAAACTGATAAGTCAAATCTGTCTGACCATAGATAGGATAATTTTCAATCCCATCATATTTCTCCATAAAGTCTTTGCAGTCAGAGTTGGAATCAAAAACAACAGGCTTCAAGTTCTCGTCATAGAGTCCCTTAAAGCCTGTTTCATCCGCAGAGCGAACATACAATGTAGGTTGAAAATCATGGCGCGAATTGAATCGCTTACCATCTCGAACACCTCGCAATAGGATCTTGTTACCATATTGCCAGGCCCATGTGTAGAAGTTTTGTTTCATAGTCTAGTTATACTAGATAATAAAGGAAATGTCAATCCTTGATACGCCAAAAGTAATCATCTTGGTCACCTAAGCGATACTCATAACCATTTTCTACCTGATAAAAATCTGTAGAAACTTTGAAGTCAGGCATTTTAGGTTCAGGTGGTGTTAATGAATTATCATAAACACGCATACGATTGTTAGGATATGCCGCGTATTGACCATTATCCAATTCAATTACGTTAAAGGATTTATGTTCTTCAGGAACCTCAGCAGTGCTATAGTCCGGTTCATCTGATTGAGCATGATAATTATCTAGTGTAAAACAATATGTGCCTCTGATAAGTTGATGACTTCGTGTAAAAATTTCAAAGTCCATACTGCCGATAAATTGTTTGTAGATAGCCTTTATACCATAGTCCATTGCGTTCCAGAATTGTAAATCATTGAGAGGCAAATCTGGTTCGGGTGTCTTAGGTTCTG
>Ga0160423_10001719_pt1 | contig 18305 bp, 16 predicted proteins | sample CRUFie14St8metaG_FD_108191 | JGI IMG/M metagenome (GOLD analysis project Ga0160423, IMG submission 108191) | Marine microbial communities from the Costa Rica Dome - CRUD Field 142mm St8 metaG | ecosystem: Environmental > Aquatic > Marine > Oceanic > Photic zone | place: Costa Rica: the Eastern... | reverse complement strand
GTTTAGATCCTGATTTAAAAAAAATCCCATCCCTTCTTCTAAAATCGGAGGATCCTATTTTTGAATTTAATAAAGCTATTATTGATGCAACTAAAGATTATTGCGTCGCTTATAAACCAAATATTGCATTCTACGAATGTCTTGGACCAAGTGGTTGGAAATCATTAAAAAAGACATTTGATTATATCCCAAAAAATATTTTTACTATAGCTGATGCTAAAAGAGGAGATATTGGAAATACATCAAAATATTATGCAGAAACTTTTTTTTCCTTCTTAAATGCTAATTCAATCACAGTATCCCCTTATATGGGTGAAGATAGTGTTAAGCCATTTTTAGAATATAAAAGAAAATGGGTGATTCTATTAGCATTAACTTCAAACAAAGGTTCCTTAGATTTTCAATTTATTAAAGACTCTAATAACCAAGAACTTTATAAAAGTATATTAGAGAAGTCTTTAAAATGGGGTACAGATGAAAACATGATGTATGTTGTTGGTGCTACACGCTCAGAAAATATTGCTGAAGTTAGAAAATTAGCTCCTAAAAATTTCTTTTTAGTCCCTGGTTTAGGATTACAAGGAGGTTCACTGAATGATATAATTAATTATGGTTGGAATGATGAATGTGGCTTATTAATAAATTCATCAAGAGGGATTATTTATGCATCTAATAAAAATGATTTTGCAGAAAAAGCAGGGCTAATGGCTAAATCTATTCGAAATAGAATGTCAAAAATTCTAGATGAGAAAAATTTTTGAAATTATAACCATCTAAAAATCATAATATCATTTATATAAAATAATTTGCAACTAATGGTAAAAACAAATTTATTTAATCAAATATTAATTAACTTTATCTTTGTTACACTGTACTGATTTAAGTGTAATATTCACTCAATGTGGCAATCAATTGCAAATATTATTTTAAGAAACCGATTTACTATAATTGGTCTACTGATCTTTTTAACCTTTTTTTTTGGTTATAATGTGATTTCAGGTTTAAAACTTGATAATAAATACGGTATATTATTGCCTAAAAATGCTCAAGCAAAAAAAGATTATGATCGTTTTAACTCTATTTTCGGTCAAGATGGTAGCACTTTAGCTATTGCAATTCAAACTGACTCATTATATACAGAGGATAACTTTCGTAAATGGAAAGAATTAGGAGATTCTATTTTAAAATATGAAGGTGTAGATGCAGTTCTTTCAGAAGCTACTTTAATTACAATAATAAAAAACAAAAAAGAAGAAAAATTTGAAGCTTTTTCAGTTTTTTCTGATACCACGTTTGTTAAAAAATCGATAGATTCAATTAAAAATGAGATAAAAAGTAACCCAATTTATGATGGTTTACTATACAATAAAGATGTTTCTTTAATGATGATTAAAATTGATGAATCATTTATTACAGATCAAAAAAAATCACAAGTAGTTCTTGATATTGAAAACTTATCTAAAAATTATTCAAAATACTTTGGTGCCCCAAAATTTGGCGGTCTTCCTCACCTAAGAGTTGTTATTGGCAAACAGGTAATGAAAGAGATGTACATTTTTATTGCATTATTAATTCTTATTACATCTCTTCTACTTTATTTGTTTTTTAGATCATTTCGTGTTGTATTGAGCTGTATTCTTGTTGTTACTATTGCAGTAATTTGGTCAATCGGAACTATTGGTGCATTAGATTTTAATTTAACAATCATTATGGCTTTAATCCCACCACTAATGATTGTTATAGGAATACCTAACTGTGTGTTTCTAATAACTAAATATCATCAAGAAATACGTAAACATGGAAATAAAATAAAAGCACTTACACGTGTAATAAAAAAAATTGGTACCGCAACTTTCTTAACAAACTTAACAACTTCATTAGGTTTCTTAACATTTATATCTACTAATTCTCCAAAACTCATAGAATTTGGAATTTGTGCTGCAATCAATATTATGCTAGTATTTGTAGTATCAATTACAGTTTTACCAATTATACTTTCTCTTTCTAAAGAGCCTATAAATAGACACTTAAAACATCTAGAACGGAAACTTGCAGTTGGCCTATTAAATATTCTAGTTCAAGTTACAGTGAACCATAGAAAATGGGTATATATCTCTACTATTACAATTATTTTCTTTAGTGTTTTTGGTCTAATGCAAATTAAAACTACTGGTAATTTAACTGGTGATCTTCCAAAGGGTCATCAAATTTTAAATGATTTTAATTTTATTCAAGATAATTTTGGAGGATCTATACCTTTTGAAATAATAATTGATTATAAAAAACCTAGCAGACTTTCAAAAAGAAGTACATTAAGAAAAGTTGAATCGGTTCAGAATCTTTACAAAAATGACCCCTTATTCTCAAAATACTTATCTTATGTCGATTTTTTAAAAAGTGTTAATATGTCATTTCATAATAATGACCCCTCACAATTTAAATTAAGTGATAAAAGAACATTAAAAGAGATCAAAAAATATATTGATAATTCTTTTGAAAAAAAATCAAAACAAATTGGAATAGGCATTAATGAATTAATAGACACTAATCATAATGTTCTAAGAATTAGATCTCAATTAAAAGATATTGGAGCATATGAAATTGAAGAAAAATCACAAAAGATGAAAGTTGAAATTGATTCAATTTTCAATCCTAATAGAGAATCAATTGAAAATTATTATGATAAATACATAACAACTAATAATGAAAATTATATCGATTCTATAATATCTAAAAAAAGTTCAATTTTTAATGCATTAACAAAACATTATTCAAATGGCGATGAGAAGAAACAATATGAATTTGATATAAATCCACAGTTAATCAAATCTTTTTATTCAAAAAATGACTTTAAATCAATTCTAAGAGAATCAATTAATGCCGAATATTTTGATATTACCTTAACCGGCACATCAATAGTAGCATCAAATGGTACACAATATATGGTTATAAATTTATTTACAAGTTTAATCTTTGCTATTATTGCTATCTCAATTTTAATGGCCATTCTATTTAGATCATGGAGAATGGTAATAGTATCACTGATCCCAAATTTTATTCCTTTATTATTTACAGCAGGTATTATGGGATGGCTTGGAATTCCTTTAAAGCCATCAACATTACTTGTTTTTAGTATTGCTTTTGGAATATCAGTAGATGATACGATACACTATCTTGCAAAATATAGACAAGAACTAGCCACTAAACAGTGGGACTTAAAAGAATGTGCAATAATGGCTATTCGTGAAGCAGGCCTTGGTATGTTCTACACATCAATTGTTTTATTCTGTGGTTTTTCTGCATTTTCATTTTCACAATTTGGAGGAACAAAAGCACTTGGATTATTAGTTTCTTTAACACTTCTGGTCGCAATGATTACGAACCTAGTTATACTTCCAACATTACTGCTTACACTAGAAAGAAGATTGACTACTAAATCTTTTGAAGAACCCTATTTCGATGCATATGTTGAAGAAAGTAATATTAATTGGGATGATTTAAATCTTCCATCTAATGAAATGAAACAAAACAATACTTGATTAATGTTTATTTTAAAAAATTATACGGAATATATAGAAAAAAAAATATTAGAAATTGATCTCCCAGAGAAACCTAATAATTTATATGAACCTATCCGATATTTTTTAAATCTTGGTGGTAAAAGAATTAGACCAATATTAACATTATTGGCGGCTGAACTTTTTGGAATTAAAAAAGGTAATGTTCTTTATCAAGCCTTAGCGATTGAAATATTTCACAACTTCACTCTGATTCATGATGATATAATGGATGAAGCAATGTTGAGAAGAAATAAAGAAACAATTCATGAAAAATGGGATAAAAATATCGGTATTCTCACAGGTGATGTCATGCTAATTCAAGCATATCAATTACTGTCTAAAAATATCAGTCCAAATACATTAAAAGATGTCTTATTATTATTTAATAAAACCGCTATTGAAGTTTGTGAAGGTCAACAATCTGACATGAATTTTGAACACCAAGAAAATGTTAGTATAGCTGAATATATTCAAATGATTCGCAAAAAGACCTCAGTCCTACTAGGATGTGCCCTTAAACTTGGTGCCATTATGGCTTCAGCATCAACAGAAGATAAAGATTATATCTATGAATTTGGCATAAATATCGGAATAGCATTTCAAATTCAAGACGACATATTGGATCTTTACGGAGATCCAGAAAAATTTGGCAAAAAGATTGGAGGTGATATTATAGCAAATAAGAAAACGATTCTATACTTAACGGCCTTGAATAAAGCAGATAAAGAAGAATTAAAGATTTTAAAAAATCTAAAAAATGAAAAAAATATTGAACTAAAAATAAAACAAACACGAGAACTATTTAATTCTTTGAAGATAAAAGAAGATTGTGAAAATCGAATGAAATCACACTATGAAAAAGCAAAGCAAGCTTTAAGTCAAATAACTGTTTTAGAAGAAAATAAACAAGCTCTTATTGATCTATCAAAATATCTAATGAACAGAGATGTTTAATTACCTATTTTAGTTTTTTGATAAATTGGTCTAGTAGAGACAGTTGTTATTATTTTTGAAATGTCAACTACATAATGTCCTATTAGTGCATGTCTCTCAAAAGAAAGTAGCCAAACATGAATTAAATTTGGATTATTATAATCTTGATGTAATAACGGTCCATCAATTCCAATTTTATGGCTATCTAACCAATTATTTTCATCATCTAATAGAACTCCAAAATATGGATTATATTTACTAGATAATTTATTATGTGAACTAAAGTCTTCATAAAAAGGGTGATTTCCTATTCCCATAGAAAATTGGCTTCCCGAATTAGCATTATCTTCATTTAAATTTGGTAGATTATTAAACTGGATACCTCCAAAAATAAATTGAGTAACCTCACCATTATAGTTAGAAAATTTAAATACTAACTCATCATAGTTTATACTATCTACAGTTGTTAACCTATAATAGACATTATTTAACTTTTTAAATCTTCCAAGTTCAGTTTTTCGAGGGTCCTTTCTACTATAATAACCAGGTTTTGTAAATGTTGCAAACAAAGATGAATCTGTTTGAAAATCTGACATTTGATTATAATTCACTGGATAAATTATGTCTATTTTCTTCTTTTTTCTCTCTCCTTTTATTGGATACATTGTATTGGACTTATCTATAAAAGGAACGGCTTGTTCTGTAATTTGTGATCTAATTTTAGATAAGTCAAGATTAGAATTCTCAGGATCTTTCCAATCTTCCATATAGTCTACATAATTATTGAAATCCTGACCATTTCTTCTATAAAAAAGTTCTTTATATAAATTTGAAGGAAAATTAAACCAACCATGATAGAACACTTTATTTGCCCCATCCACATCTGCATAGAAAAACAGCTCCCATAAATAAGAATTAAGACAATTTCTCGCGATATCAATTCTTGTAATTTTTTCATCATTAACCACATACTCATCTTCTGTAAAAAGATTAAGCTGTTCTCCCTCCCACTTGACTTGATTTCGATTCCACTCTTGATTTACAATAGAAATTAATGACATATATTCACATCCTTTTAACCTTTCAGGTATAGTTGGTATAAACTCCATTAATGGTACACTAAACATTTTTACTGTATCATCTTTTATATTCTCAGGAATAATTGTAATATCAAAAACATTATTTGATTTAATAAGTTCAATAGAATTCATCTTTGTATTTAAATACTTATAATGACGAACAGATATATCTGGATTATCTGGATATTCCTCATCTGTTAACTCTCTTAAAAATGCATTATAACTTTTTAATGATTGATGTTCCGAATTTTCTGTATCAAGGAATCCATATTTGAACATTAGAGAAATAAAAACAACAACAATAGATAGTATTATTACGAAACTATATTTTTTCATTCTTACAAAAATTATGATTTAAGATAGCTATTCTACTTTAATACATTAGGCATTTTCTTCTTAAAAGCATTTAAACGGGGTAAGGATACCGCGGTAACATAACTATTATTTGGGTGCTTTTTTTTAAAATCTTGATGATAATTTTCAGCTGCATAAAAAACCTTAAATGGAACTAATTCTGTTGTAACAGAATCTTTTTTGCTTTTAAAAATTTGATCTATTTTTAACTGAATTATTCGCTTTTCATTATGATTATTATAAAATGCAATCGATCTATATTGAGGACCGATGTCTGGTCCCTGACGATTCAAAGTAAATGGATTATGTGAATTAAAGAACACCTCTACTAGAGTAGAATAACTAACAATTTTAGGATTATAATATATTTTAACTGCTTCAGCGTGTTTGGTTTGACCAGAACTTACTTGAGCATAAGTAGGGTTCTCAATTATACCTCCAGCATAACCTGAGATGACTTCTTCAACTCCAAGAACAGACTCAAATATAGCTTCTACACACCAAAAACATCCACTTGCAAAATATGCTATCGATGCATCAGGTAATTTTTCCGCGTCTGTTTTAGATTTAGAACTATAATCTTGAGCACAAGATATTGGGTTACTTAAAATAAGAAAAATGAATAAAAATAACTTCATAAAAAAATAAACTGACTTAATTCTGCTCTTCATAATTTTGATTTTCTTTAAATCGTATTGCTTTAAACCTTTTTCGAACTTCAGAAGTATAAAAACTCCCCTTATAGTCAAATAATATTCTACGGTAATATTCTAATGCTTTTTGATTATTTAGCAAATGATTTTCATATATATTTCCCAATTGAAATAAAGCATCATCTGCTAAAATATTATCTGAGTAAAATTCCATTAATTCTTCCAAACATAATATTGCTTTACTCCACTGACCCCGTAGTTGATAAGAATATGATTTCTTAAATAAAATTTCATCCCCTAAACTATGACTAGGATATTCTTTCACAATACTATCAAACAAATTAAAAGCTTCTTTATACCTATGTTGTTCAATGAATAAATCAGCCTTCGAGAACAGTGACATTGCTATATAATTACTGTCCAAACCATAATTATCTATTATAAAAAGAGAAAGTTTCATAGCATCATTCGCAATTAATTTTGTTGTAGATTGTTTTAAAACATCTAATTGGGATTGAGCAAATTCAAATTCTCCATCATAATAAAAAATTCGTGCATTTTTATATTTAGCTTCATGACCTATTGGCTCAAATTTAAAAGTATTATCCACTTGCATATACAATAAAGAAGCCTCCCAAATATCACCATGCAGAACATGGACATCTGCTAGCGCCATCTTCACTTTTGCCAAATCTTTTTTAGAGATTCCTGGGGTTAATAATGCTTGATTAAGAATTCTTAAGGCTTCATCTTCTTTATTTGCATAAAATGCTTGAATTTCTGTTAACTCTAAAATTAGTGGAAGTATTACTTCAACCTGACTATATTGCTTAAGAACATTTTTGTATTCTTCAATAATACTATTTAATTCAATTTGACTAAAGTTTCGATTAGATGTTACTTCCAAAAAGTTAATATTTAACAATCTTTTTTGACTTTCTATAAAATATGGTGTTTCACTACCTAAATCTAATACATATTGAAATCCTCTACGAGCAGTGCTAAAATCTTTATTCTCAACACAAATTGAAGCGAAATTATATACATTTTTTCCATTTGATTTACTTCTTTTATCAAGTGCCTTAATATGAATTAACGCCGCAGAAAAGTTCTTTCTTTGAATAAATAACCAAGTCAATAAATCTGAATAATTTATATCATCTGGATTTTTTTGAGTCCTTTCAATTAACGCAATGCGTAACAAATCATACTCTTTAGAGTCTTCATCTGAAAAATCAATTTGAGACCCAAGAATACGTTTAATCGTTGCTATATGAGATCTATGATAATCAATCATACCTAAGTATTCATCTATCATTTCTTTAGTTTTACCAATTGATCCGTAATACTCAGCAAACTGAAAATTCAAAGGATATCCTTTCTTTAAAAGTTTTCTTCCCCTCTCCAAAGTTTGAAAACTTAAATCACTTTTACCCTTTGCTTTAAAAGAATTATATAAACCTATTACACTACTGGCATTTGGTTTTAATTCACCTATTAATTTCATATATATTTTATTCGCTCTATCATTCTGATTATCATCTTCATAAAAGAAAGCTAAAGCTAACGGATAGTATATATTACCTTGATTCCTAGAAACTGATTTTTTTAGGGTTTTTTCAGCTAATTTAATATCCCCTGTTTTTATAAGACAATCGATATAACGATTAAAGTAAAATTTTGTAAAATTTTGATTGTATAATTTTGAATAATATTCTAATGCCTTTTCATACTGCTGTTCAGAATAATAATGTTCAGCTAACTTTTGATTATTTGTTTGTGAAAAAAGGAAAGATGAATAAAAAAATATCCCAAAAAAACATATATAATTCAATATTTTTATTTTAAACATATGAAACTATTATAAACTATAATGATAAAAAATAACTATTTAATTTTGGTAACAAATCTTCATATTTGATTTTCAATTCTTTAAATTTTAATTGACTTTCTTTTAAAGCATTATTTATCCTAGAAACCTCATATTCCTCAAAAGAAATAAAATAATCATATTTAGCTCTTTTTCCAGAACTTTTTTGAATGTCATTTTTTAAATTTTCTATTGTTTCTCTTTTTAAAAATATAATAGAATCAATAAATAATGTCTCCATATAAAGTTGAGTAAAATTACGTTTATAATTCAAAAATAAATCAATGTTTTTAGCGTTATATAAACTTAAAGTATCTTCCTTATAAGTGCTTTTAAAAATACTATCTATAACTATTGAATTATTAATATAAAAATTAATGGAATCAATAAACTCAATTTGTTTTTCTTGAAGGCTAGAAAGTTTGTTAGCAAGGCTATTAATTGAATCCCTGTAATTAGACTTTTTAAAATCCAAACACGAGAAAAATAATAAAAATAGAAAACCGTAATAAACAAATTTCATATGTATAAAAATAAGAAGTTCTTTTATATTGAAAAAACTACTTCAATCAATGAAATATATAAGCTTCCTAGTTCTTATAACACTATCTCTGAAAAGCCTGTAAACTTATGGAGTACCTTAGGGATTTTTATACTATTTTCAGTTTGATTATTCTCAAGTAAAGCGGCTAATATTCTTGGAAGTGCCAATGCTGATCCATTTAAAGTATGGCAATATTCTGATTTATTATTAGCATTCTTAAATCTTAATTTTAATCGAGTTGATTGAAAAGTATCAAATCGAGAAACAGAGCTTACCTCTAACCATTTATCTTGAGCAACTGAATATACCTCGAAATCATAAGTGATTGAAGCAGTAAATCCCATATCACCTCCACATAATCTCAAAACTCTATATTGAAGGCCTAATTTATTTAATAATTCTTTAATATGATCCATCATTTCATTTAATGCCTTATCAGAGTTTGATGGGTGCTCAATACGTACTATCTCCACTTTATCAAATTGATGTAATCGATTTAAACCACGAACATCTTTTCCATAAGATCCCGCTTCCCTTCTAAAACAGGGTGTAAATCCCATAATTTTAATAGAAAAATCATCATTTGGAAGTATTACATTTCTATAAATATTTGTTAAAGGAACTTCTGCTGTAGGAATTAAATATAAATTATCTTTTTCAAGATAATACATTTGACCTTCCTTGTCCGGCAGTTGACCTGTCCCGTAGCCTGAAGATTCATTTACTAATAATGGTGGTATATACTCTTTATAACCATTTTTTTCCGCTTCTTCTAAAAAAAAATTAATTAATGCTCTTTGCAACTTAGCTCCTTGTCCTATATATACTGGAAATCCTGACCCTGTAATTTTGACACCTAATTCAAAATCAATTAAACTAAATTTATCTGATAACTCCCAATGAGATTTAGGTTTAAATCCAAATTTTGGAGCTTTGCCAATTTCTTCTATTTTTTCATTATCTAATTCACCATTACCTTTTTTTACCAATTTATTTGGAACATTAGGAATTTGATAAATCAATTTTTTAAGCTTACCGTGAAGTTCATTAACTTCATTTTTTAATAAATTTTCTTTAGTTTTTAAAGCAGTTATTTGAAGCTTAATTTTATTCCCCTCATCTTTTTTTCCTTGCCTAAAAAGTATACCTATTTCCTTAGAAATCTTATTCATTTCTGCAATTATAGATTCTAGATTACTTTTCTTTAATCGCCATTTTTCATCAATGGACAAAACCTGATCTAATATTAATTGAGCATCAAAATTACGTTTATTCAATCCAGCAATAATCGCTTCTTTATTATTTCTAATGTGTTGTATTTCTAACATTTTTAATGTTTTAGATTCGAATTTAATTATTTGAAATAAAAAGGCGAACATAAATGCTCGCCTTTTATAAATTTTAAAATCAAATTAAGCAACCTATTCAAAAGGAACTACAGATACAAAGGATCGGTTGTTTCTCTTTTTACGAAACTCTACTACTCCATCAACCAAAGCAAATAAAGTATGATCTTTCCCAATACCTACATTTGTGCCAGGATGATGTTGTGTACCTCTCTGACGGACAATAATGTTGCCAGCAATCGCTGCTTGACCGCCAAAAATTTTAACTCCTAATCTTTTACTTTCTGATTCACGACCGTTTTTTGAACTACCAACCCCTTTCTTATGTGCCATTTTCTTTAATTTTTATTATATCCAAAACTGAAAATTGGAATTTAGTTTTTATATTTTAAGACTCCTTTTTGACTTGTTTTTTTGTAGAAGGCTTTATATCTTTCTTTACTGAGACTTTAACCTCTTTCTTTACTGAAGATTTAACCTCTTTCTTTACTGAAGATTTAACCTCTTTCTTTACTGAAGATTTAACCTCTTTCTTTACTGAAGATTTACCCGTTTTGGATGGAGATTTAGAACCATCTATATTAATATTGGTAATTGTAATAGCAGTAAAACTCTGACGGTGACCATTCTTTTTTTGATAACCTTTTCTTCTTTTCTTCCTAAATACAATCAATTTATCACCTTTAACATGCTCATCAACTTTAGCTGAAACATGAGCACCATTTATAGCTGGGGCGCCTAAAGAAATTTCACCATCATTATCTATCAGAAGTACTTTATCGAAATTTATCTTCTTTCCTACTTCAGAATCTAAACGATGCACGTAAATCTTTTGATCTTTTTGCACTTTAAATTGCTGCCCTGCTATCTCTACAATTGCATACATAGCTTTTTCTGTTTAAAAAAAATTGGATTACAAAGATAGTCCTTTTTTCGAACAAACAAATACTAATTCTATGTTTTAATTACAAAAGTTTAAAAATTTTGTTAAAAAAATAATAGTTTTCAACAATTTAAAATAAAAATCCCACTTTATACCACTAATAAATAAATTCAAAAAAAGCTATATATAAAAGGAATAAGAAGATTTTAGGCGTAACCTTTTTTAATAAAACTCGTTTATTGTTATCAACAATATGAAATTAAGTGGTAAAAAGTGGTAAAAATCAAGTATTTTTATCTAATTAATTAATTGTCATGGCAGGTCTAGTAGGAGAATTCGAAGTTAAAATGGACACTAAAGGTAGGTTTATGTTGCCTTCAGGTTTAAAGAAGCAGCTTCCTCCTGCAGCCCAGCGCGATTTCATGTTAAACAAAGGATTTGAAGATTGCCTCACTCTATTCCCTCTTTTTGAATGGGAAAAAGTGAGTAAGAAACTTTCCAAAATGAATCTATTCAAACCAAAAAACAGAATGTTTTACCGATTATTCCACCAAGGGGCAAAACTAATCAGCCTAGATAAAACAGGCAGAATCTTGATCCCCAGTTCCCAAATGGAACGTGTAGGATTAAATCAAGAAGCAATGCTGATTGCATACAATGATAGGATAGAAATTTGGGACAAGCTGAAATACTTCGATATGATAGAAGGCTCCATGACAAATTTTGCTGATTTAGCAAATGAAGTAATGGGAGACTTAGATAATGACAAATAACAATTCATATCATGAACCAATAATGCTAACTGAATGCATTAATGGATTACAAATAAAACCTACTGGCACTTACATTGATGCAACTTTTGGAGGAGGAGGCCATGCTCAAGCTATTTTTAAAAAATTAAATTCTAAAGGTCAACTAATCGCTTTTGATCATGATAAAGATGCAAAAGAAAATGCATGGGAGGCATCTAATTTCAAACTAATTTACTCCAACTTTCAATATATAACAAATCACTTAAATTTTCTCGGAATAAATAATGTAGATGGTATTATAGCTGACTTAGGTGTTTCATCTCACCAATTGAATGAAAAAAAAAGAGGTTTCTCCATTAGACATGAATCAAAACTAGACATGAGGATGAATCAAAACTCTGAAACATCAGCAAAGGATATTGTTAACGATTATAATGATACCGATTTATTGAAGGTCTTTCAAAATTATGGTGAAATTTTTAATGCAAAAAAACTAGTCAATAAAATTCAATCAGCTCGAGAATCAAAACAAATACAAACAACCAAAGAACTAATTGAAATTGTTAAATCTTGCGCACCAAAAAACAAAGAATATAAATACTTTGCTAAAGTATTTCAAGCTCTAAGGATAGAGACTAACAATGAATTAATGGCACTTGAAAGCCTATTGTCACAGTGTGAAAAAGTTGTAAAAAAAGGAGGAAGATTAGTTGTTATATCATACCATTCATTAGAAGATCGATTAATTAAAAATTACATGAAAAGAGGTTCAATTTCTGGAGAAATTAAAAAAGATTTTTTTGGAAACATATTAAAACCATTTCAAGAAATTACTCGAAAACCTTTAAAGGCATGTGAAGAAGAACTAAAAAAAAATAATAGATCAAGAAGCGCAAAACTTAGAATAGCAGAAAGAAATGGACAATGATTTTTTAAATAAAGACGAGGTAAATAAAAAGACCATTACTAAAAAAAGAAAACAAACTAGAAAAGATGGACGAAATAAAAAAACTAGTTCGTTTATACAAATTTTAAACGGCGACTTTTTAACTAAAGGATTTATGCTTAAAAATCTAAGCTTCATATTCTTTATAATGTTACTACTATTAATTATTGTTGGTAAAGGATACTATGGGAAACAATTATCAAGCGAAGTGATAAATACTCAAAAGGAATTAGATGAATTGACTTCAGATTATTTTGAATCCAAGGCCATACTAGAAGAAAAAACAAAGAGATCTGTATTAATAAAAAAACTAAATAAAATAGGATTAAAAGAGACTGTTAATCCAACAAAAGTCATAAAAATAAAGAAAGAAAAAAGAGAAAGTGAACAATAAGAAAGGTCTATATTGGAGGGCTTACCTAGTTTATTTTAGCTTCTTGATATTGATGTTAATAGTAATAATTAAAACAATTAGCATTCAATTTGAAGGAGGCCAACCTATATTTATGTCCTCTGCTAATGGAAATGAAAAAATACCAACAAGAACAGTAAAAAGCAAACCAAGAAGAGGTCAAATTCTTGATGCTAATTATACACCACTAGTCACTTCTATTTCCTTCTATGATATTCACATGGATCCAACGGTTATTGACGAAGATGTTTTCAATGAACAAATTGAAGAATTATGTTCTGAATTATCAAAATTATTCCCAAATACAAATCCAAAAGAATACGAACTAAAAATTCGCAAAGCAAGAAAAAACAAATCTCGATATGTTTTAATAAAAAAGAAAGCTACTAATGAAGAACGAAAAAAATTAAAACAATTGCCAATTTTCAAGCTCGGACGTTTAAAAGGTGGATTTATTGATAATCAAGAAATAATTATTCGAAAAAGACCTCATGGTGAATTAATGAAAAGGACCCTAGGTTATGTTCGAGAAAGTTATAAAAACACTCTGCAAGTTGGGATTGAAGGTGCATATAATGATTATCTAAAAGGCGAAGAAGGGGAACAAATAGAGCAAAAGATATCTACAGGATGGAAGAAAATAGGACCAATAACAAAAGAGTCAATTGAAGGAGCAAACGTAGTAACAAGTATAGATAAAGAAATTCAAGAAGTTGCTCATACAGAATTAATTCAGCAATTAAAATCACAAAAAGCAAAAAACGGATGTGTTATAGTTATGGAAGTTAAAACAGGCTATATCAAAGCAATTGTAAATCTTAGTCGAGGTAAAGACGGTGATTACTATGAAACATACAATCATGCAATTGGAACAAAAGAAGTTCCTGGATCTACATTCAAATTAGCTTCTTTAATGGCACTACTAGAAGATGATAAAATAAACCTAGAAACTAAAGTAAATGCAAAAGGAGTTTATAAATTTTACAACGATGAATTAAAAGACTCTAACTATGGAAGAGGATATGGAATCATAACTATTAAGGAGGCGTTCGAAAAATCTTCAAATGTATTTGCTGAAGTTATAAATAATGCCTATAGAGACGAACCACATAAATTCATTAATCGTTTAAAACAATTTAAAATTAACGATTCGCTAGGCATTGACATTTTGGGAGAGCCAAAACCAACATTATATGAACCAGGATCAAAAAATTGGTACGGAACTTCTCTTCCATGGATGGCTATTGGATACGAATTACTTCAAACACCTCTACAAACACTAGCATTATACAATACCATTGCAAATGACGGAAAATTTATGAAACCACAATTTGTGAAAGAAATAAAAAGAGGTAATGAAATAATGAAAACATTTCCTCCACAAATTATCAAGAAAAACATTTGCTCAAAAAATACTTTAGATAAAGTTAAATTATGCCTAGAAGGAGTTGTAAAGAGAGGTACTGGTTCTGCATTAAAATCCGCATTTTTTGATATCGCAGGTAAAACTGGAACTGCAGTAGTTTTAGATGAAGATTTAAAGTATGCAAAAACAGGAGAAAAAAAATATCAAGCTTCATTTGCTGGTTATTTCCCTGCAAAAGAACCTATATATTCTTGTATAGTTGTAGTTTCAGCTCCAACAAGAAACATTTATGGGGCAACGGTTTCGGGAACTGTGTTTACTGCTATTGCAAACAAAGTATATGCATCAAGCTTAAAATACCATAAACCTATAAACACGAAATTAAATAAGAAACCTACCATACCTAATTCTAAAGCTGGAAATATAAATGATATAATATTTATTTGTAACAAACTAAACATTCCTATAAAAACTCAAAAAGATTTAAACAACAAATGGATTAATACAACTATCAATAGCAAGAAAGAAATCTCTTTCTCAGAGCGATATATAACTAAAGGTGAAGTTCCAAATGTTATGGGAATGACAGCTAAAGACGCATTGTTTTTACTAGAAAACAATGGTTTAATTGTTAAAATGAAAGGCTATGGATCAGTCATTAACCAATCTATAAACCCTGGAACTCAAATTCAAAAAGGTGTTTTAATTGAAATTATTCTTGGATAAAAATGAAAGTATTAAAAGACATATTATACAATATTAAAATTATCAGTATCCAAGGAGATGTAAAAACACCAATTAACCAATTAACTTTTGATTCTAGAAAAGCTAACTCTAAATCTCTTTTTTTCGCAATTCAAGGCACCAATATAGATGGTCATGATTATATACAAGATGCCTTAGATTTAGGCTGTAAATCAATTGTTGTCGATAAGGAAATCTCAATTAAAGGAATTAACTTAATTATAGTGGAAAACACTAAAATAGCACTCGCTTTAGCGGCAAATAATTTCTATAATGAGCCCTCAAAAGAATTAAAGTTAATTGGTATAACAGGAACTAATGGTAAAACAACTATTGCTACACTTCTTTTTAATCTATACAATTTAATGGGCTTTCAAACCGGTCTGATCTCAACTATAGTAAATAAGATTGGTTTAAACGAATTACCTTCAACACACACAACTCCAGACCCTATCTCTTTAAATATACTTCTACGTAGAATGGTTGATGAGGGTATTTCACATTGTTTCATGGAAGTGAGCTCTCACGCTATTCACCAAAATAGAATTACAGGAATTTCTTTTTCTGGAGGAGTTTTCACAAACATAACCCATGATCACTTAGACTATCATAAAACATTTAAAGAATATATAAATGTTAAAAAATCATTTTTTGACAAATTACCCAAAACAGCATTTGCATTAACAAACATTGATGATAAAAATGGTGAAATAATGTTGCAAAATACGCAAGCGAAAAAAATAAGTTACAGTTTAAAATCTATATCAAAATACCATGCAAAAATTCTTGAGAATGATTTTTCAGGATTACTTATGAGCATAAATAAACAAGAAATATGGACAAAATTAATCGGTGATTTTAATGCATATAATTTACTCGCTGTATTTGGTGTTAGCCAAGAATTAGGAGAAGATGAAAGAGATGTTTTAACTACTTTAAGTCAATTAAAATCTATTTCAGGAAGATTTCAATTCTTTAAATCAAAAACAGGAATTATAAGCATAATAGATTATGCTCATACACCAGATGCATTAAAAAATGTATTAAAAACAATTGAAAATATTCGCACTAAAAATGAATCTGTATATACTATTATTGGATGTGGGGGTAATAGAGACAAAAGGAAAAGGCCTGAAATGGCAAAAATAGCATGTAACCTCTCAGATAAAGTAATCTTTACTTCAGATAATCCTAGGACAGAAAACCCTGAAGAAATAATAGAAGATATGATGATTGGTGTTGATGCTGTTCATTATAAAAAAACACTAAAGATAGTAGACAGGACTGAAGCAATAAAAATAGCTGTCTCTATGGCTAAAAAAAATGATATCATATTAATTGCTGGCAAAGGACATGAAAACTATCAAGAAATCAAAGGAGTTAAGCACCCTTTTGATGATGTGCAAAAAATACTTGAAATACTAAACAAATTTAACAAATAATAATGCTTTCATACTTATTCAATTATTTAGAAACATACAATTTTCCAGGAGCTGGGTTATTTAATTATATCTCATTTAGAGCTGGAATGGCATTAATATTATCATTGATAATATCAATAGCATTTGGTAGACGTCTGATTAAATATCTTCAAAAACAGCAAATTGGTGAGTCCATACGTGATTTAGGTCTAGAAGGTCAATTGTCAAAAAAAGGCACTCCTACGATGGGAGGTTTAATTATTCTTGGGGCCATTCTAATCCCAACAGTACTAGTAGCAAAATTAGACAACATCTACATAATAACAATGTTAATCTCTACAATATGGTTAGGGGCCATTGGCTTTATTGATGACTACATTAAAGTTTTTAAAAAAAACAAGGCTGGCTTAGCTGGTAAATTTAAAGTTTTCGGTCAAATTGGTGTAGGCATCATTGTTGGGTCAATGCTATACTTCAGTGATAATGTTTGTGTTCATAAAAAAGTTCCCATAGACTATGAATTAAACTCTGAAGAGAAATTAGTTACAGAAGAACACACAACCCTTCCAAGAGAAGAAAATTCAAAATGGATTAAAACTGATGATATGACAACAACTATTCCCTTTTTAAAAAGAAATGAATTCAACTACAATTGGTTAATTGGAGATTCAAATAAAAAATGGGGCTGGTTAATCTTTATACCAATAGTAATATTTATAGTCGTATTCATTTCAAATGGAGCAAATCTCACTGATGGGCTAGATGGACTTGCTACTGGTAGCGCTGCAATTATTGGTATCGCGTTAGCAGTATTAGCATACGTAAGCTCTAATATAAAATTTGCAGATTATCTCAATGTAATGTATATACCACTAGCAGAAGAACTTGTAGTATTTATTTCTGCATTTGTTGGAGCATGCATAGGTTTTTTATGGTATAATTCTTTTCCAGCACAGGTATTTATGGGAGATACAGGCAGTTTAGCTTTAGGAGGTATTATTGCTGTATTTGCAATATCAATTAGAAAAGAACTATTAATTCCCCTACTCTGCGGAGTATTCATTATTGAAAATATATCTGTAATTCTACAAGTTTTTTGGTTTAAAATCACAAAAAAAAGAACAGGAGTAGGAAGTCGAATTTTCCTCATGGCACCTATACATCATCATTATCAGAAAAAAGGAATTCATGAAGCAAAAATTGTTGCACGATTTTGGATTATAGCGATTCTACTAGCTGTAATTACCATAGTAACACTTAAGGTAAGATAAAATTGACAGGAACAAAAAAAAATATCTCAATATTAGGCGCAAAAGAAAGCGGTATAGGTACAGCTATACTTGCTGCAAAGGAAAATTGGACTGTTTTTGTTTCAGACTTAGGAAAAATTGAACCAAAATTTAAAAACACTCTAAAAAGACTAAATGTTGAATGGGAAGAAG
>Ga0160423_10001718_pt1 | contig 18306 bp, 9 predicted proteins | sample CRUFie14St8metaG_FD_108191 | JGI IMG/M metagenome (GOLD analysis project Ga0160423, IMG submission 108191) | Marine microbial communities from the Costa Rica Dome - CRUD Field 142mm St8 metaG | ecosystem: Environmental > Aquatic > Marine > Oceanic > Photic zone | place: Costa Rica: the Eastern... | reverse complement strand
ATCATAATCCATGCCATAATATTCCCATTGTTCCATAGTCCAACCTTCTGGCAATCCGGTTGCAGGTAATGGTCGATAGGGTGAAGGAATATTGCTCTGAGTACTTTTATTACTGTTATTATATTGAAACATTATATTCTCTGTGTCTACTATAAACACGCTTGACATGCATAACGCTAGGAACATTACAATTGGATTAATCCATGCGATATTAAATGATATTATCTCAATACCAACCATCGCGATGAAGCCCCAAAGGGAAAGGACAATGTGAACGCAGGAGAATAATCCCACTGCACCAGGAATCAACAACCAAAAATCATCCACGTAATTCTCCTCCATAACAAAATAAATAATTAATGCAGGAACAAGCAATGTTGCACCAGTTGCGAATAGGTCGACTAGTATATATCGAAAATTTGTTGAATCAGTATAGAATGTCAGAAAATCATCAAATCCAATAATCCAATCATATAACCATATATCTGTTACATTATCAGTTGGCGAACTTATAAGTGCTATTAGAAATGCTGAGACTATGAGTATAAGTAGTATTACTGCAGGTACAATACGATACGCGTCGTCAACTGAATAGTCTATAACAAAACCTTTGTCATAAGAGTAGAAAAATAAAATGAGGTAGTATATTACAACTAAACTGATTAAAATTGTTACTAAACCAGATAAACTTAGTGAGGTTGAAGGATTTGAAAAAAGAAATGCGGTTGGAAGTATGCTAGCGATACATAAAAGAAAAACCCCGTAAGAACGATTTGCTTTTCTGTCAAAATAATCTCGCCATTTATAATAATCTGCGTATTCATTTGGTATCTTCCGAAGTGCTAAACAATAAAGCCATGATATTAGACAGAAACTATACCATGTCATAAAAATAAAGAAAATCGGTGCAAGTATGCCAGTAACTTGATTGTATTCGCTTGGATCACCTTCAGCAAAAGTCATGTTATCAGGAGCTAGGAAACTAAAAAAGAAACCATCATTGAGAATATTCGCTGCGACACATTCTTCATTATACGTACATTTTGTAACTATTTCTGATTCTTCAATAAGTGTTGAATAATCATACATTCCATTTTCATCCTCACCATATTCCACTGATTCATAAGAATCTCCGAAATAATTTGTTCCTTCCGCTAGTGTAATTAGTGTTAGTATGATGAACACCCAGGATAACATGTTGCGTATAAATGCAGATTTCTTGATTTTCGTAGAATTGTTCAGATTCACGAACTGTGGTCCTGCTTGCGATTTAACGGTGAAATATGTACTTCTAAAGTAAAAGATGCCGGATAATGAAAATATACCAAAGTAGAACATGGGTGCGAGTAATATTGTTCCGTCGTTCCATTGTTCATCATTTGTTATTACTTGCGTGAGTGAAAGTACGAATAAAACAATAATGAAACTAAAATAGACGAGGATATCTCGAACCTTTGCTAGTTCCACGCCTCGTGGATGGTGTGTAACATAAAAATCAATCGTTGTGTGTCGAGGTAAATCTCGTTGAGCCCAGTCACTGGAATTTATTGTTAAGTTGCTTTCCTAGGTTTGATAGTTTGTTAATTATATCATTTTCTTGACAGTTATGCTGTGTTGCTAACGAAATCATTGATTGTAGAATATTTACTTGGTCGTCATTAAAACCTACTGCAGCTAATTCTTTCTCAAGATTTAGTCCATTCATTGACATGTTAATTTCAGCATCAAGAGTTTCAATATCCGTGGCACGAATTATCAGTGCGATTATCCTAGCCATGGCAAACCAATCTTGGCCAGTTGAAGCATTAAAATTAGTATCTTTTTGCGACCTGTGACCAAAGAATACAGTCCCTGCGGTATTATGAAGTTCTTTCTGCCGACGATTTATCTTCATAGCGATTCCGTAGTCAATTATCTCAGCAAATCGATGATCGCCTTTTGGACGTTTGTCCACCATGATATTATCGGGCTTCAAATCTCGATGGACCCAACCGGCGCCGTGAATTTTGTTTACTTTCCTAATCAATTCAGAAATTAGAATCTTCTTTCCGCGGTCGTTTGCAGTTGCAATAACATCGCCTAATTTATGAGAACCAAAATATCTAGTAACTATTTTTGGCGCATTTCCCAGTTCATAGTCAATCAATCCAACTTCGATATTCTTGTCATCAAGAGCTTTCATGGTGGTAATCTCATCGATGAACATTTGATTTAAGTCATCTCTCGTCGGAGTCTTTTCCACAATTTGAGAAATCTTATCAATTCTTACCACACTGAAACTAGTTGTTCTAGTTATCACGCCCTGACTATCTTCCGTGATAATTGGTTTGCTGGGTATTGGCTGCTTTTCGCCCTTAGAGCTATTTAGGAAGTCAGTATCTACAGGTTTAATTTTGGTTTTTATTTGTGCTGACTGAGTGTTATTTCTGCCTTGCTTATTCAATTTGTTGTCTGTAAAGTAATCTTCGAGGAACATATCATCTTGGTATCCAGTCACTAAATCGCCGGTGCCATCTTCTTCAATTGTAACAAGACCTTCATCGTCATCAAATTCAATTATAGTGCCAAATACTTCTTCATCCTCAAGAACTAATCCAATGTATGAGCCGATATCTATCTCATCATCGTCATCCCATTCGTCATCATCATCTGGTATTGGGTCTTTATCTAGGTAGGTAACTGAACCTTGTTCTCTCAATGATTTTGGTTTGCTTTGCAGTTCCTTTTCATACTCAGACCTTCTGTGTCTTATGGCATTCATCAAACTACTTTCTTTGGGTTCGGGCAGGCTGTTGTGGATATAATTCTGCAATACTACTTTGTTATCACTGTATTGTCTAACCAGTCTTTTTATTTGCTCATGATCGATTTTGCCTTTACCATGTCGTGAGGTATTACCTTTGACCTGTTTGGGTTTAGTTTTATGTGGCTCTGCATCTAAATTTTCGAAATATTCTGTGAACATAGAACGCATAGCGCTATCTTCCTTTTTATCCCAGAGGAATGAGAAAGTATTAGTTGACAAACCGGTGATTGACACTACAAGTACAATTAAATTAATTAGATAAAAAATATTACCGACAATTATTTGATGAATAGTTAAGGCAAGTGTTCCATATAACCAGAATAGTGCCATGAAAAAACCTACAATCGCAGAACAACCACCAAACAATATAGTTAGCCAATTGTCTTCGTCAATACCCACTAAAATTGCAGCGACTATGAAACACATTAATGCCATAATGAAGTGTACAATCAAAGATAAACGATATTCCTCAGCCGGAGTATTAACGTATCCACTATCATCAGTTCTGCATTCAGTAATGTTCTCATCTTCATCACAAGCCCAATTCATCAGAAATGAACTTCCCGGGATATCATCAACATCAGATTCAATTGGTCCAATAGGTAAAAGTGCGAAAATTATGACCGAGGCTATGGCAGAAAGTATCATCAAACCTTTCCAAAATTCTTCTCTTTTGTACCATGAGGTTGAAAGACTGGAAGATTTTTTGTGATTCAATAGACTAACTCCGAAGGGGCCGGTTGACTTCTGGAAATAGACTAATATTGCGTTAGGAATCGTAAAAATGCCAGCAACTATGGCAAGATGAGAGTATGCGTATTGATCAGTTAACTCGTCAAGCCAAACAATTGATTCTTCGCACCACTCAGGTGGTGGATTAGCTAAGAATTCTTCTAACGATTCCATATTAGATTCGCCTCTTGCGTCTCTGGAATCTCCGTAGGTTACTATGGTTCCATCAGGACACTGAAACGCATGTTCTTCATTGTATGACAACTTAAGGAGAGAGCTCCATGAAAAAATGATTATGAATAATATTACCAGATTTAGGATTATTGCCCAACTGAACTGTTTAGTATCATAATAATGCCAGCCAAAATAACATATTAGTAGGGCGAACAACAAACCAAAGCAGCATGATGCAAGCCATATTCCATCGTTAAGTCCATCATCAAGTTCTTCTGTGCTTGAACTCACACTTATTTGACACCCGGAGTCATCAACTACTACTCCACTTGAGGAATCACATTGATCAATAGAATCTCTGATACCGTCACTATCTGAATCAAAGTCAATTATGTCATCAGTTGCACACCCATTGACATCGACTGTCGAGTTTGCTGCAGTATATGGACAATAATCTGAGAGGTCGTAAATTCCATCAGAATCTGCATCTAGCTGAGAAGATGAACATCCAGTTAATCCTACAGTTTCGCCGATTGGAGTGTTAGGGCATTTATCTTCGTCGTCATCAATTGTATCGCTATCACCATCTACAAATGAACATCCATTTACTTTTACTGCATCATTTTCAGGAGTGTTGAGACATTCATCCGATGCATCTGATACTCCATCGCCATCACTATCAAGTTGATACAAAGCACAGCCATTATCATCAACCTGGAGATTGGAGGCAGTGTCAAGACATTGATCTTCATCATCGTTAATTGTATCATTATCATCATCTATTAATGAGCATCCAGTTACTCCTATCTCGTCTCCAGTAGGTGTAAACGGGCACTCATCTACTGCATCGGGGATGCCATCTTCATCATTATCAAGTTGATACAAAGCACAGCCTCTATCATTGACTTCGAGATTATTCGTAGTATCAAAGCATAAGTCATCACTATCGACAAAACTATCTCTGTCTTGGTCTCGTTCGTAGACATGCCAAGCACCATCATAATCGACGACTATTCTCAATCCATTTGAAGAAATCTTACCGCTGTTTAACATTGATCTTTCAGGTGGATAATCCCAATTATAAGTTTCAGTTGGTGAATCTAATTCCAAACTTTGACCTGTTCTCAAATCGTAAATCTCTAATGTTTCATTGTGAGTGTCAGCGTAAGTTGTATGTGTTCTATCTGCACTCATTACAAACAGAAAGTTTCCATCATCAGTCGAAGAAAATTGTATTACTTCTTTTTCTGTAGGAACCATTAACGATTCACCGTTTCTAATAACCGTAAACCCGTGCTCAGGATCGGTGACTTGCCTTACCATTGTTCCATTGATATCTATCTGTTTTGACTCTGTCCAAAACGTTTCATATCCATTAAAAAAACCTCCACTCTCTTCACTGCTAACTTCGACATCTGATACGAATTCTAAATTTGAAACATTGACTAAAATCTCTTCCTCTGCAACATTGTTTCCGCACCTTACCTTGAACTTAACATACTCACTGTTCTTAGTGAAAGTTAAGCCTGTAGTATGTGAACTCGGCAGATGGCCAGTTGTTTCTAAGCAATAATTTTTAATTGATATGCGGTTTGTGTTTTCAAAAAAGCCTTCAGTGGTATATTCCTCAACAGTGTAAAAATATGCGTAGTCTGTTTGGTGCCGAACAAGAAATTTCCCATCAGGAGAAAACTTGAGTCTTTGTTTTTCAATATCCGGCATACTTTGACGTCCAAAGTAATTAGTTTGACCAGATTCTAAATCAGTGGTTAACATTGCATAAAGAATGTTCCCACCACTAGCCGTCTCGACCAATGAGACCGCATATCTACCGTCAGGGGATATATCCCAAGATTGTGCCGAGAAGACATGCGACATCGGGGGGTTGAATCCGCTCGTTGAAAAAGGAAATGTGTGTGTTTTGATGTAGTCACCGATTGCATAACAGAATTCAGAGTCAATTGTGGGACAGGAGTCAACTGAGTTGGATAGACCGTCACCATCCCAATCGTATTGAAATACAGAGCATCCTAATTCGTCAACCTCGTCTCCATGCGAGGTTTCTCTACAGAAATCAATATTATCAGAAATCATATCATTATCTTCGTCGCCATAATAAGTGATAGTAACTTTCCAAGTGGATTCAGCATTACCCCATTGAGTATCATTCCCGAGGCTTCCATCACCGCTGAAAGTTTGTGTGGTAATATTTGACCAATTTACCTCGTAATACAATCGCCACTCATCATCAGCTGGATTCATGTCACATGCATCTGGCCCGTTATTCCATTCATCTGTATCGTCATCATTGTCCCAGCATTCAATGGAAATATTGAGCAGATGATTTTCTTCAACTAAGTCAAAAGTCGTATTCCAAGCATTAGATAGAGCAAGGGTGTTGTTCCAAATTTGTGTCCATTCACATCGAGGAGATATTCCGTCTAAATCCCCATCTAGATCAATACAGACTTGAAATTGAGGATCGATATCCGTTCCATCAGTATCCCAAGTTGTCGAAGAATTACCCTGCCATGATAGCAATTCCAAAGTTAGCCATGCATCTGTGGTTGTTTGAGAATTATTATCTCGTTGCGAAAAAAAGTGTTCATTATTGGGCCTTTCTTCGGCTTCAGTTGTTTCAGGAATGGTGTACATTTGCTGGAATACGGGGGCAATCATTACTGCAAGGGCGGCTAAACAAAGCACATACATTCTTGTGCTCTTGCAGCCCATGAAGCCCCTACGTTCTATCATAAATTAATCCGTATGTTACTGTGTGATTTTATGTGGTAACGCCATTGAAACATGTCACATTTTTGGAAAAAAGAATAAATATTGTTTAATTTTAGATAATATCATGCTCTTGCATTATTCAGAACTAAGTTCTGTGAGGGTCTTGGTAGAACAAGGCAAGGAGATAATAGTCAAGGAATCGGGAGTCAATCCGCAAGCTCTCAATTCACTACAAAGAGAATTTTCAGTAATCAGAGATATGCAGAGCAGAGGATTAGACTATGGCTTACTTACAAAACATGACAATATCTTGACCGATTCAAACAATACGCTAAGATTCACTAGGAAGGGCACACATGATCTTAGCGATGTTGGACACGACTTGAAAATTGCTGAATTTGCAGAAATAATTACTAATTTAGTGTGTGAAATAGATTCTATCCACAAAACTGGCTATGTTCACCGAGACATAAAGCCAGGTAATGTTATGGTGACTCAAAATTCCAAAGGTGCAAAAGCATATGCCGGAATTGTCGACTTTGGAATGGCGCTAAAAATAAATCGTAAGCAAGATGAAGTAGGCGTCGCAGGAGGGACTAAACCCTTCTGTCATCGCTTTCAATTTGAGCCACTAGAGAGAGCACATCCGGGACTTGATTGGTATAGTTTGGCTCTTACATCACTGTATTTGATGCGGTCTGATGTGACATCAATTGAAGCAGAATTAGCCGCCAATCCAGATGGAATAATTGTTGACTTGAATAGTATTTTTGGCAATAATAACGGAACAATCTCAACCTTTAATCCATTCAGCACAGGTTCAAGCGGAATGATAGCCGAATTTTGTATGGAGCTCCCAAAATTGATTCAATTTGCTACTTCAAGTAATTGTACACTAGATGGTTTATCTGAAATAGCCGTACAATTGGTTAAAATTTCAAGAGAATTTTTGCGGAGGAAGGATTGGCGAAGAATACCGAACGGCGGACAAAATTTACCATTGTATGGCAGTAATCTAGTTAGGCATGACATTTTACTGATTGTCGATGAGACAAATTCACTGGCGTCACAAATGGATAAAATAAAACAAACCCTAGATGATGTAGTTGCCGAATTTGATGGTGCAATGGATTTACGAGTTGATTTATGGGCGGTAAGAGACTATTCTCGCACAGACAATGGTGCTGTAGCAGAAGATACAGTGCGAAAAGTTGCCTATCGTTTGACTCCTAGAGCGATGGCATTTGCCATTGATGAAATTGCTGCTAATGCCCCTCAGCATGATGAGGCTGAAGCCTATGAAATGGCATTTGAAGAGGCCCTAGGTTATGACCACATCATAGACCGTCCCAGTCTATGGCTCCCTCGAGGAAATACTACAAGAACAGTTATTTTGGCAGGCGACGCTTATGCACATGGCTGGTTGCGCAAAAATTGGTGGGCTCCTTGGCATGGAGAGGCGAAGGAGGAAGGCAAAGAGAACACGCGAAAGAATTCTTTCAAGAAATTACATCCAGGCGTGTTCCAAAATAACATGGAAGAGAGAAATGCTTACCAAGAACGCAGAAAGCTAGAATCTCAAAAAACGGATCAGTTCGGCAGTCGCAATCAAAAAGTTCCGGGGCGAAAGGGCAAAGAACAGCATCGACCTAACTTACGTAAGGTTGTCGAACGTCTACGGGATAAGAAAAAATGTACAATTCATACCATATTTTTGGGGGCCGATATTGTTGCTAAATCATACATGAAATTTGTCGCTTGTCTCGGAAATGGTGTCTTTATAGAAGCAGGCTCGGATTTCGTTGACGCTTTGATTGGAGTATTCGCATCGCCAGATAAACAATTATACGATAAATTACTCAATCAGAGTAACACTTCAGATTCAACAAAAAAGAATTTGGCGCCTTTAACTACATTTGTTCTAAATGATTAGTCAAACATATTAAATACCGTAATTTTGTAGAAGGTACATGCCACGAATAAGCGCTAATTTAACTAAAAATGTCGTCGAAGCCAACACCAATTTAGTAAGCAATGGAATGATTGCCCTTGCTCCTGATGAAAATGCATCAACATTACCTCTAGACCTTGTAATGGTTCTTGATGTGTCGGGTTCAATGTCTGGCACAGGAATTCAGGTGGTTATCGATTCAGTACTATACATCCAAAGTATGATGTCTACGAATGACCGTCTGGCAATTATTACTTTCAATCACGATGCCCAAGTTCACTCCAACTGGGTCGGAAAAAATGATACAATTTCTGCTCTAAATGCTAGTGGTGGCACAGATTTCGGAGCTGCAATAGATTGTCTTTTGAATTTCTTGGGACAAAACGGCTCTGACAGCACGCGAGCAGGAATTGCCTTGTTTATGTCTGATGGTCATGGCGGCTCCGCATCAGACGACGATGTTGCTTCCATACCTGAGTTTGGTTACACCATGCATTGCTTAGGAGTCACCAATGGAGCAAATCCAGACCTCTTAGAACAAATGGCAGAATTGGCTCGCGGAAGATACTTTGATGCACCAGGATTTGACGATGTAAAACAGAAATTTACCAACCTTTTCAATTATGGTAAAACAACGATTTATTCAGCTCCAGTTCTCAATCTAGATATCGCTAGCGGAGTCGAAATTTCTGAAGTAATGGAAGTCAACGGCACAGCCCTTGCGCCAAGTGGATCCTTGGGTCCCGGCAAACACTCACTGGCTCTGTGCAATGTAACTCAAGGAAATGTATCACAAGTTTCTTTCAAGATTAAAGTTGATAACATAAGTCTAGGTGAAAATAAACTGATGGATATTACATTTATGGGTAATACCGAGACAATGACCGTGAAAGGATCAAAAGTTGATACTGAGATTTTAGGTGCAAATACTAACCACGCAGTAACTGTAAGTAAAACAACAGCCAAAGCCACGAGAGCTCTAAAAGACGGAGACAATGATACTGCAACGAGATTGGTTACGAAACTTACAACCATGGGTGAAACCGTGCCAGCAGCAACCTCATCTGCTACCATCTTATCGACCGTTACCGGAACGACAGACAAAGGACAAATTCATGAAGCAATCGGTACTATAACAGTCAATACCAAAGGCGAAACAATCACTAGAGACGATTGAGGTGTTGATTTGGAATGTTTTGATTGTGGAAAATCCTTGGATAAGGGCGACTTGCTAGCAATGACCTGCAAAGGTTGTGGAGGGCCCTTGATGCCGGATGACATCAAGAGCCTCGAAGCAAAACTGGGAATTGTCAAAGAAGCACCAGAAATTAAGGTGCCAGTACTCGTTCCGGAGGGTGGTATCAAATTACCTGATGTAATGGATACACCTTGTTGCTCAATGCCTTTGATGGGTCAAGAACTTATTGATTTCAATAGCGGCGGACGGTGTCCTTATTGCAACGCACCAAATCCAGACGGTAACCCAACGATTGCACCTCAAGTCGGCCCGGCCTACCCCGGCCGCCCGCCGAAAGGCCCAAATGCATACCCAGACGCATTAATCGGGATGGCGAACCCCTTTTCAACACAAAGTGACAAATCTATTTTGGTAAGAATGTGCACTGGACCACTGGCAAAAGTAACCAAGATTGGACCGCTCTCCGTTACAAATGGCCCGCCAACAATGAATGAGTTACAGTTGCCACTAAACCAAATCTTAGGCCGGGAATTTTTCAATGAACAGATTACCAAAATGGCAAACGGAGACGAACAAGTAAAAGATTGGTATAAGAAAAGTATTGGGAGACTGTCAAGAGAACATTTCATGATTTTGGAGGATTTTACAGTCAAGGATATGGGCTCTACTAATTCAACATTTTTGGACAGAGATGAGGTTATCGATGAGGGAGGTAAATTTACTTCCGGTAAATTCCTAATTCTCGCTGATGAACTAGCCTTGTCTAGAGTTCATTATCCCGATGATGATGGCCCAGCATTAAGGGTTACACATCTCGATACGGGAATTGCCGTCGATGTTCCCGAGGGTCAGCAGTTCCATCTGGGCAGACTAAGAGAGGATGGTCGTAGAGAACCCTTCGCCTTCGTTGTCAGTGACACGCTCAAGCGGACTGATGGCATGGATCATGATGAACTAAGGAGAATCTCCCGGCGCCATGCAATCATCTACATAGAAGAATTCGAAGATAAAGATGCAACGAGAGGCAAAACACCGAGCATGAAAAAAGGGTTCACAATCGAGAACATAGATGGCAAGAATGTGCTAATTGAAGAAAGTAATGTGAATAACGATTATTCTATGACGGCACATCAACGAAAGTATGAACTAAATGCCGAGAACTCTAAGATATCGATTCAACATAAAGGGGCACATGAATTAACCATCGGCAAACAAAACTTTTTGATTGAGTTCATAGATTAAGGATATACAAACTTTGGTGGGATAGTATGTCAGAAGATGGTGTTGGCAGTAAGGCTGATTCTCAGAGTGAAACCAAACGAAATATAGATAAAACACACTCTCTCGATTCTGAAGCCAATACCGAATCAGATGTCAAAGAAACAAGAATTACGCTTGAGTCTGAGCAAAACCCGATTGGAGATGAGGTAAATTTGTCAGAACCAACTGATGAAAAGACAAATCTTGAACCAGAATTAGACACTGGGAAAAATATCAGTTCTGTTAATCTAAAAACTGATCAAGAAACGGCAAATGATCCACAACTAATTGAGCAGGGTGATAATAATCAAAGCGCCGATGGTTCGAATTCGTCTGCCATCGATGAAACTGTAGTCATCGAACCTGTAGTGGCAAGTGATAGAACTCCCCAAACACCGGAATTTGGGGAAATCCGTAAATCTCCAATCGAAATCATTCATGCGCTAGGTGATTTACATGGCTGGGCGCCGGGATTAATATCATATCTAATACATCACAAACTAGCAACGGTCGAGATTGATGGTTACCCTCTCCAGACAGAAAGTGGCGATTTAAATCGTCATAATTTGGAATTAATTTTTCCAGACCCAGTCGCAATATTGCGAAAAGCTAGGCGCAACCCGCCACGTGCCGGTTTGTCAGACCAACCCGGATTTACTGATTTGGGACTCAATGGCGAAGGCCATGGTAACATCAAGGCGCGTTGGATTGCCGATGATAATGTTGCCTTAATACAAGTTGGCGATATTTTCGATCGAGCTGACCACAGTGAGCTGGCTGCTGAGATACTTAGACAACTAATTATCGATGCACCTGGTAGGGTATTTGTGTTAGTTGGTAATCATGAACAATTTATGTTGGAGAACGATTTCGACAATTGGTATTTTAATGAGGCTAGAAGCGCTTGGATTGATACCGATTCCAGTCCAAAAAGGAGCGCAAAAAACCATTTTAGATTTCTACCTAAATGGGATTTGAAGTCCGTAGAAGAGCGCGCAAAGGCGACCTTTGAGCGATACATAAACGCCACTGAGACATTATTTCTTACCCAAGGGGCAGTCATGCAAAAATTAGGCTGGCTAAAAGAAACCGTACTAGATTTATCCAGTATGTTGGGGGAGGGGTGGTCTGGATACGAACATGCATCTAAATTGATAGCTAAATTATATGAAGATGGTCCGAAAATTCCAGGAGCCATCACGGCTTTAGTTATCACTGATACTCTGTTCCACCATGCTGAGCCTTCTGCTCATCGCACAGAGGATACCCAAGGGTTGCAAACTCCTCTGTATAATACAATGACTAAACCCCATGGACCAAACAAAATCCAATTCAGAACTTATACTAGCGGCAATGGCGGTTTAAAAGCGTCTCCAGACGCACCTCTGCTTTGGTCACGTGGTTCATCTGTTGGTGCCGCAAATGGTAGACCCGCTGCAGAGTCACACATTGCTGGATTGGTTAGGGCATGGCCCGGACTAAAACGAATAATACACGGCCATACCCCGACGGTAACTAATGGAGACTTTGATTCAGTAACAGACGGCAAATCAGCCAGTGTGTCATACCTTGGGGATTCCAAGACTAGAATTATGGAAAGAGGCAGAGCAAATAAGGTGCGTATTTACAACATCGATGAAGGAATGTCTCCGGTATATTACAGTGGCGATTCAGGACCATACGACCCATTAAGGATGCCTACAGGGTTGAGGCTTGAGAAGGATGACGATTCAACATTGGAATCTCTCGATGACACAAATCAGTTTGTCAATTTAGATCCAAATCACGATATTGTCACAGATGTGCGGAAATTATGGCGCTGGAACTGCGGCGAGTGGAGGAATTCCGCAAGTGATGATTGGACAAGTTTGAAACAAAAATCCCATACTAAATCAGTTCTCCATGGGTCATGGCAAGGATTCATTACGATTCCTAATGAAGGTTCCGAGTCATCAAAAACGCTCTATAACAGGAGCATAAGTGGAACACAGATTGGTAGGCTCATGGTACAGAAATTGCTTAACGATTGCTTTTCTCAAGGGTCAATTGAAATCCAAGAACCAAGACAAGCAGTACTAGAAAGAATTGGACCCGTTGGAGAGTTATTATCTAAAGGCAAAGCAAAACTTGCATGGAATCAATTCAAATCATTACTAGTATTACTCAAACCAAATCAAAAGGGCGGCTTCTCTTGCATTTTGTGCAATTCTACGGGTGCAGACCAACGAGTTATAGTCGCAGCGTATAACAATAATAAATTGACAAAGCCAATTGAATTAAAAGTAGAATCTAGTCACGTTAGTTTGTTTAAACTCAGCTCAGTGGAGAGAATATTTGTCGGTTTGACACATGATAGCATCCAAGCGGCATCTAAAGACTGGGCAGATGTAAAAGACTCCGCTCAAGTTATCGAATCTCCAGTAGTTGGATACTACTCAAATGAGACAAAGTTTGCCAAGAGACTCGAACTTGTTGAAACCCCTAATAAGATACCGCTGTTTCTATTCACTCCTAAACAGCATCAGGATTTCAAAAAGCGTGAGGAGGCTAGCAAAAAAAAACCCCAAAACGAGGGCTCTTATCATTCATCGGGGAATTTTTCTGGGGCCCCAAGCCTAAAACATCAAGGAAGCCGAAACAAGAATCAGCGAAGCCCGGTGAAAAACATCCGAGAACAGCAACAGGAGAATCACCAAGCGGAGAACAAAGTAGGGAAAACCCAAGCCGATCGACTGGACCAACAAGGGACCGTGAAAAACTCAGGAACCAAGGTAGCTCGTCCAAAAGCCCCTCAAAACGACAGATACCAACGATCTCCACCCAGCGAAGGCACTCTAAACAGTCAAAGGAGCAATATAAACTCAGAGACCAGCAGAGCGATTCACGACCCGAAGAAAGCAAAAATCACGCAAAGCAATCCAAACTTAAACACCAAAAATCCAGCGACCGAGGCATCGCCGCCCAGCAATCAAAACCAGCAAAGCTCAAAGACCAACAAGTCAAGCGAGAGTGATTTGTCAAAAACTTTCCAAGCATTTCAATTTGGTGTTCAAAACAGGTCTAAAATCAGAATATATCGAAGAGATAACGATGCGAGAATGACACTGTTTGACCACATAGAATTCAAAGTAACCGAACTAACAACCAGTACTGCAACAATTGAATTTGTTATCGAAGAACCGGGTAAAAGCCCTGTCAAATTTCTGTTGAAATGGAGTTTTCTTGATGAAACTCCAATCAAAACAATGCATGGGGGCTCTGGTTTTACTACCGATTACATACTCAAGAACTGGAAGAAAAAACATCTTAAAAACTATATATATGAGTTTATTGAGAAATTAACACTAGAAGGTGAAAAATAATGAGTTTGAAAGTAGGGGATTTCATTCCGAGCAGCAGTAATGCAGACGATTACGAAGTGAAAGTAGAATTAGCAAGAGGTGGTTTTGGGACTGCATATTTGGTGGCTAGAGTTAGCGACAACACAGAGTTAATTGCAAAAGCGCCGAATGATCTAAAGAATAATCTAATTAAAGCATTGAAATCTGAGCATAAGGTTCTAGATAATTTGCAAACAAAGAATGTACCAAATGTTGCAAGATCGGTTGATATGACAGAGTATACCAACCAAATGGGCAATCTAGTCCCCGTGCTTATTCAAGAGAAAGCACCAGGTAAACCACTGGATAAAATTATGGAAGGTGGCCCAATATCCGAGACAGACTGTTTGGAGATTATAACCAAAGTCGCTGAAGCACTAACAGGTGTACATGAAGCAGGATACATACATCGAGATATAAGCCCAGATAATATTTTCGTTGAAGATTTAGGGGGAAGAAACGAAGTAACGATCATAGATTTTGGTATCGCTGCAATGAAAGCAGAATACGACACACACGTGATGGTCTCAATGATTGCTGGAAAATGGTACTTTTCACCCCCTGAACAAATGCATGGCAGCAGGGGCGCTCAGGTATCGATTGGAAATGACATCTTTAGTACTGGGGCCACTGCAATTGCCCTGCTTTTGGGCCAGTCAGAGTTTGCAAAATATAAAGATACTCATCCAACGCCTCCATATGATGTTCACAACTTGTTACCTAATATTGACCAACATTTCAGAGATGTAATCTACAAAAGTACTTGGGAAGAGAGAGGTGGTCGTTTTGCGACAATGGAAGATATGGCGAAAGCCCTTGGTGGAGGTATTCCAGATGAATCTCTACCGCGTATTGTCGCCGATGGAAGTGCTAATGTCTTGACTGGTGATGGGCCTTGGATTATTGGGCGTAAATGTGATATTGACCAACGAGCTGATATAGCAGTAAAAGAAACATCTTCCGATAAGAATTACATCTCTAGAGAACATGTTGAAATGTCAATAGAGGGAGAAGGTATTTTTAGAGCTAAGAAATGCCCGGGTGCAGTAAATGACGTTTATATTAAGAATAATGGTCGATGGATGAAAGTTCCAGCCAATGGCTACCCACTTGGTTCACGACACGTCGAAATCGCTTTAGGATACACATTAACACCACCTAAAGAGGTTGATTCCGATGGTAATAAACTCCAACCGGGGCCATACAAGGTGATTGAATTCTTCCCGCCTAAAGGCGATGGTACAACCATATTAACCGGGGTCTAATCTTTCAATTTAGGGGCGATAAGGTGTCTGACAAACCTGAGCACAAACTACATTCATTAGTAGATACAAAGTTTTCTGAATTCAAAGGCGTAATTGTTGATGGAGCAAATATTCTTACTAAGACAAAAAAGAATGAAGAATCGATTGTAGTGATTCCTAGGCTAACCAAATTGCTCGAAATTGTAGAAGCACTTGGCTGGCAAACCTTAATTGGCCTCAAGAATGATTCATACTATTGGATGATTAAACGCTCAAACCTTGACGAAGATGGAGTCACAACCCTCAAAACGATGGTAAAATCAGGTACTATCGATATAATCGATGACCAAGAAGACGACTATCATCTAATCAATGTAGCGATAAACGGGCCATATTACCTACTATCACATGACAAATATCGAGACTGGAAAAAGTCCAATCCGAGCATGAAAAGCAAGATTGAGCGATGCCATATCAAAGTAAACTGGCTTGGTGATGAGCCCAGCTTTAATCTCCCTGCAAATGGTAAATCTACAGTAATTATAACAGATGATAGTGAATATGATACTGTGGTGTTATCCTGTAATACCACAAATGAGGTTGCCCTAGCGCCTTTGGGTAAAAATTTAGGTCGAGGATGGCTGAAAACCAAGTTCAATCATGAATTATTCGATTATGTTTCAAATCAACATTTTAGATTAGTGAAACAAGATGGTAAACTGCTCATTGAAGACTTGACTTCAACTAATGGAACTTATCTCAATGGTTTCAAACTACCGCCAAATCACCCTCAAGAAATAGGAACAAGCGGTGAATTTAATATTGCAAAAAAATTTGATTTCACAGTAAGTGTGTTGTAATTGGCAGAAATTAATTCACTTACTAGGCAAAATAGTATTTTCAAATAATTAAACATGCATTAATACAGGAAGAATTTGGTTTTCTATTTGTGCTTGTGAATGTTGTGTGGTTCAAGAGGGACTTACGTCTCTCTGATAACGCGGCCATTAATGATGCAGTTAACCGTGATTTACCACTTATCTGTCTGTTTAATTTAGATTCTCAAAGAATCGGTCGTATGGACGTATCCGGAATTCATATTGAGTGGGAGTTGGATTGTCTTCGGAGTTTAGCAGAAGACATCAATCAACTCGGTGGCGTAATCAAATTCAACTATGGCGAAGTGGTAGACTATCTCGATAGGCTTCATTCCGATTATCAAATAAATTCGATAATTTGCAATGAAGAAACGGGGTTACAATGGTCTTGGGAGCGAGATAAGTTAGTTGCCAAATGGTGTGAAGCCAACCGTATAGATTTCATCGAACATCCTTCAAACGGGGTGATTCGTAAACTAAAGACTAGAGATGACTGGAAGAAATACCGAGATCAAAGAATCAGTTCCTGTTTGATCCCAAGACCTGAGAAACTACTTGCACCAGAGGATTGTCAAAGTGATGCAATTCCTACTATGGAAGAACTCGGCTTGACTACGAAACCACTTACGGACAGACCAATACCGGGAGAAGCAGCAGCGATTGATACCCTCAAATCCTTCCTTGAAGACAGAGGTCGAGGCTATCGAAAAGGCATGTCAAGCCCAATTACTGGAGAGGTAATGTGCTCCCGAATCTCTCCTTATCTCAGCGCTGGATGTTTGACTATCAAGCAGGTTTTTCATCATACAGTAGCTAGACAGCGACAAGTCAAGGTCGACCCACGCTCACCCAAGTACAGGGGATTTACCTCAAGTCTGACCTCATTTCAAAGCCGCCTAGCATGGCACTGTCATTTCATGCAACGTTTGGAAGCCGAGGCAACGATGGATGAGATTGCTATCAATCCAGAGTTAGATGAGTTACTAAACCGCAAATTAGACCAGCGAAAATTCATTGCATGGCAAGACGGTAAAACCGGCTGGCCATTTTTTGATGCTTGCATGAGATATCTTTCTGCTACTGGTTGGATTAATTTCCGTATGCGTGCTATGTTGCAATCAGTCGCATCCTATACTCTATGGCTGCCTTGGCAAGCCACAGGTTCGCATTTGGCTAACTTATTCATGGATTACGAGCCAGGAATTCATTGGTCTCAAGTACAAATGCAATCAGGCGTCACGGGGATTAATTCTGTGCGGGCCTATTCAGTCGGTAAGCAATCCACCGATCATGACCCAGATGGTGAATTCATTCGCCAGTGGGTACCTGAATTAGCCGCAGTTCCAACAGAATACATTCACGAGCCGTGGTTGATGTCAAAGATTGAACAGGAGCAATACAACTGCCGAATTGACCAAGATTACCCCGCACCGATAGTTGATGAAAAAGCGGCGAGGAAAGAAGGAATTAGTAAATCATACAAGGCGAAGGGCGATGCTGGAGTTAGGCGTAGGGCAAAGATTGTTTTCGATATTCATGGTAGTCGCAGTCGCCAATCAGGTAGAAGTCGCAATTAGTAAAAATCATCTCTGACTTTCAATTGAAAATTTTAAATTGTAAATCCCTTATTGCTATTCATCACAGATTTGACCTTGGAGAGATAGGCATGACTCACATGTACAGATGTTCGAACAAGAATTGTTCTGTAGTAGAACAAAGTAACCTTCGTCTAAACATAGGTTGGAAAAGTAGTTGTTGCAATCTCTGTGATAATATTGATTGTCCGGATTATGGGGAGTGTGAGTGTTTTGACAAAAGCGATAAAAAAATTATTGATGCCGATATGATAGAAAAGGTACAAGATCATTACAAAAATAACGATATCGAAATAGAAACCTTCGAGTAAATAATCAAACATATTGTCACTTCATTAACTGTCAAATATTCCTT
>Ga0160423_10001717_pt1 | contig 18313 bp, 9 predicted proteins | sample CRUFie14St8metaG_FD_108191 | JGI IMG/M metagenome (GOLD analysis project Ga0160423, IMG submission 108191) | Marine microbial communities from the Costa Rica Dome - CRUD Field 142mm St8 metaG | ecosystem: Environmental > Aquatic > Marine > Oceanic > Photic zone | place: Costa Rica: the Eastern... | reverse complement strand
GTAAATTCTGCACGAACAGTGCTATCTGTTGCAAATAATAGTTTTTGACTTGCTACTGTACCTACAACGAATGGACCATCTGATATAACAGTTTGTCCATCAAGGTATAAATTATAACCAATTTCATCACCATTACTATCAGTGGTTGTGTCATCAACATGAACTATTGCGTTAGATACTTGAAAACCATGTGGGTTACCATTTGAATCAACACTAAATATATGGTCATCATAATCTGTAGAACCAGCTATTCGCTGGGAAGCATTATGGGTTGTGTCAATCGCCATCAGGCACATCACTTTGTTCTATAGGTAACTCACTACCTAATGTGCCTCCAAACTGCTTGTATAAAAAACGCAATCTTTGTATTTCATCTTTTACTTTAATTATTGTTTCATACCATTGCTCATAATCCGAATGATTTTCATCTAAAGAATCTACCATAAGTTCAAAATGTAATTGTTCTGCTTCAGCCATTCTTGCAATAAGATAATTTCTTTTGCTTTCATGTGTCATAAATTGATAATTTATATCGTATTTATTTGCCATTATCCCTCCAATGCTTCTACTCTAGCAGTCAAATCTAAAATCTGTGTGCTTAGTTCTTGTACTGCTTTTACTAATGGTGCAATTAATTCATCATATTTCAGTGAAGGATATTTTTGTGAAACTATAAATTCTTCTTCACATTCAGCTTCAGTAGCATGTACATAATTTATACCATCTATTGTTGCACCAGCTATATCTGTACAACAAGGTTTTACACATTTAGCATCAAACATACAACCTTCTGTTGATGTATGTTCACCTGTATCAGCATTATAAGTTTCAGTTGGAGGTGTACAGCAATCTTCATCTTCACAAGTACAAGTTAGCTCATGAGCACATCTACCATATGATTCGTAATCATCTCTACCATCAACAAATAATTTAGAATCAGTTTCACTGTTATCTATTAATACTTCTTCTATATCTTCAGCTATAAATCCGTAACCGTATTTACCATCGTCTTCTTTTACCTGACTTACATATTTGTATTTTTTAGGACTTAAATCATTTATGAAATCCAAACCTAAATCTAAATCTGTAATATCTGTTTTTATCTCTTCAGAAGAAGAGCCTAAGTTAGCACCATAAACAAATGTAAACATACCACTTCTTGCATGCATCTCACTATATTCTATTGTTGATATACCAACTGAGCTACTGTTATTAGAAGTAGGTCTTTGACTATTAATTTTTAATCCAGAACCAAAATCGCTTCTTTCATAAGTAATAACATTATTACTCGCAGTTAGCCTTCTAAGAAAGTATGATGCTATACTTTGTACATTAGCTGCGCTTACTGTAACATTACTTGAGCTATGTGAATGGTCAAATCTTGCTGCGTTTCCAGAACTACCATTATTTCCTCCACTAGCTCCTAAAGGTGTGTGAGAACCATGGTCATTATTTAACCAAGAAGCGTTACTAGCGTGTGTGTGAGAACCTATATTAGATATATCTGATTCTGAATGAGAGTGTGAACTATCTGCAAAACTTGTATGGTCACCATCTTGATGAGAACCAGAAGTAGTTGTCCATTCCAAACCATTGGAAGTTCTTGTTAAAACATCACCATTTTGACCAATACCATCGTGTACAGACAAATAAGTTGCATCTAAATAAAGAACATTCATTCCAGACCTTGTGTGAAATATATCGTGTGTACCATTAGAAAAGTAAAATTCCGCTCTTTGGTCTGCATTATTTTCTTCAGCATAAAAACCAGGGTTAGAATAAGTACCATCTGTAAATATTAATGTAGGGCTTGTTGCTCCTGGAGTTCCAGAATTATCTACTATAGCAATTTGTGGTGCAGATAAAACTAAATCATCTGAAAATTCATTATAAAATATTGAACCAGTTCCTAATCGTAAATGTTGAAAACTATCAGGTGTGCCATCAGGTGAGCCATCTACTCTAATAGAAATTTTATTAAAGAAAGCATCACCATTAGAATCTATTTTAAAACCTGCTTCAGAACCAGATGTTGTACTGTAGTTAGTAGATTTAATATGGTCGGATGCAAGATTTATGCCACCAATAGTTCCTGATTTTGCAGTTAAAACACCATCTTTAGTTACAGAAAAATCAGGTACATAAGTTATGTTATCAAAATCAACAGTGCCACTTGCACCAAAATAAAAATTACCATCACTATCTATATGTATTGCCATAATTTATCCTATATGTACTGCTCCTGCTGTTATGTTTAGTGTACCTGATATTGTTGCACCACTGGCTGTCAATACACCAGAGTTAGAAACTTTAAATGGTGCATTACCTTGAATTGCATGTCCTAACCATAAATTACCATTAGAATCAACATTAAATACTGCATTACCTGAACCAATACTTATTGTTCCTGCAGCTAAACTTCCTCTAAATGTACCACTGTTAAATTCAACAGTACCATCATTAGATAGTTTAAAACCTTGTGAACCTGCTGAATAATTACCAGTTATTTCTGTATTGCCACCATCTAATTCTAAATTACCAGCTGTAAGTTTATTACTCGCAATAGTCCAACCACCAACATTTCCAGTGGTAGCTGTTATATTACCTCTGAATATTGCATCATTAAATTCAGCAAAACCATTACTGTATCCAGAAGCACTTTTCTGTATTGACCAACCAGTAGAACCTGCTGAATAATTATCAGATTCAATTGTATTACCAATTTTAGCATTTGTTATTGCAGCGTTAGCTATTTTTGCACTATCTACTGCTAGGTTTCTTATCTTTGCAGTAGTGATAGCAGCATCATCTATATTTTCAGTTAAAACTAAATTCGCACTTTTCTGTTGTTCAGGAGAAGCAGCAGACTCGTTACCAGCTAAATCTACGGCAGTAAATCTAAAAAACATAGTATCTGCACTATCTAAACTGTCACCTTTAATTGTAGTGACAGCAGGTATTTGCAATCTTAACATAGATGCATCTGCTGGAACTTTACCTAGTAAACTACTCTCATTAACTGTAAAACCAGAAGTTGTTGAACCATAAACATTAAGATGTGACAAGTCACTTGGTAATGAATAGTCAGTTACAGTATTTACAGGATTTCCTTGTGCATCAGTAGCAGCACCTAATCTATGTATAACCTGAATGGCACCTTGTAAAGAAGCTAGTGTTGTAGCTTGGTCAGGTGTAGGTGGTGTTCCTGTATCAACTGCTGTAGTTATTGTTTCATATACGAAACCACTAGAAGCACCAGTAGTTATAGCTTGAACACCTACTTTATAAGAAGTAGCTTGTAATAAATCTTGTATTGTAAAAGTAGTATTTCCCCAATTTACAAAGTAGTGTTCTGTGCCACCTAGTGCTGGGTTGAGTGGTTGAACTGTAATTTCGTATTGCAAACCATTATTTATAATTGTTCCATCATCATTTCTAGGAACTAACCACTCTACAAATATAATTGACCTTTGTGTTCCTAAAGCATCTGTTTCAAATCCTGTAGTAGTTCTTATACCCTCATTAGCACTATCATCAGGGTCTAAAACTTTACCTGGTTTATATTGTTTTTCCCCAGTAAATGCACCAGATATTTGTGAAGAAAATCTTAAATCATCTCCTATTTGTTTTCCTATCTCACCTACTTCTAAAGTTGTATTACCAGTTTCAAACTCTACATAGTCACATAAGTCATAATATCTAACACTGTATGGATTTGTAGAAACAACTTTTCTTAAGTAGACACCAAATGTATCTTCAATAGGATAGGTTATACCAACTATTCTTATTTTTTCAGGATTGATATATTGACCTTGCCATATGGTTTCATAAGGTTCACTTCTACCATCTGCAATCGCTTTTGTATTGTCATCTACAAAACCAATTTCAGGGTCATAAACATAAATATTATCGCCTACTTCAAAGTCACCTTTGACATCGTAATATTCTAAAGATAATGAAAGAGATTTTTTAATTCTTGTAAATTCATCTAAAAATGCTTCAGCTCTCTTTGGTGCCATGTTACTTGTAACTTCACTTTCAGTAACATAAGCAACTCTTTCTAAAGGATTTCCAAATAAATCATAATAAGGTACATTGGTTAAAAATCTTTCATAGCTATCCATATGCTCACCATCAGAACCAACATTTTCTAAATATTCAACACCAGCAACCCAATCCTCAGCTTCAAACTGTGTTGTCAAAGCATCAGGATTTAAACCTATAATTGCAGGGTCTTCTCCACCACTATCTCTTACAATTATTGCTGTTGGTTCATCAGTTCCATGACCAACAAATATAGATTCTGGTAAACCTGCATCTAAAGTACCAGTTGTATTAATTCTGTACTCTGCTTCTAATTGAGACATTACTTTTTTAATTGCAGAATAAGCACTCTCTACATTGTGATTACCAGTGTAATTATTAACAGTAGTTTGAACTGTTGGTGTTGCTGTAGGTGTAAAGTTAGCATCATATAGAGCTTCACCTTTAGTAATCCTTAGTCCATCAATGTAACCTTTAAAGTAATCTGCCTGTTGACTTCTACCTATTGATAAATTCAAAGATGCTTTTTCATCAGTACCACCTGTTTTAGCATCACGAGTGTTTCTTTTAATTACTTTATCAGAGAACCATTCATCAACTTTTACACCATTTTCCCAAGTTGTAAATTTATTACCTTTTCTAGTAATTGCTCTATGCACCCATTGATTACTAGATGGAACATCTCCAAGTTTTTTATTATTAGCTATATCCCATATAGTGCTATCAATACCTGTAATACCATCTATATTACTTTCTGCATAGTGACCAGTAATGTAAACACCTAATCTACCTGTGCCATCATTTAAACCAAAAATATATGGTGGAATTGAACCATCACCTTGGGCTGCAATTGCTGGTCCATTTGTTGTTGATGGTCTAACACTTATAAAAGTTTGGTCACCTTTGTACCACCTATTGTTAATCTGCCATATTAAAGAAAAATATTTTTGATATAACGGCTCATCTTCCCAGTAGTTTGCAGGTCCTGTAGATGTGTCGTAGATTGATGCATCTCCTGTGTAATAAAGTGGTATTTCATCTTGTCTGCCTTGACTAAGTAATTCTAATATTGTGTTACTTACAGACCCTGTTGGTAATGTTGAATAAACTATATCTACCCATTGTGGTGCATTTGGTCTAGCCATAAAAAAGTCTTCTATTATTGCTGGTCCTTGATACCACTGAGAGTTTGTTCTTGGGTCAAGTGGTGTAGCACTAGGATTGACACTGCTGTTAGAACCTAATAAATCATCTATATCTTCTCTTCTAGCTTTTATCATTGCATCATCCCAAATCATTGCTGATTTCCAAGTAACTTTGACACCATTAACTACAACAGGTTCATAAACTGTTTTTAAATTATTTGGGTCAACACCTGATGGGTAATCTGCTGGTGATGGCTTAGCACCTAAAAACATTAAAGCATATCCTGAATCGTTATATGCAGTTAAATGACTAGATTGAGTTACAGATGTACCATCTACTTGTTTATATAAATGCACAAAAAAACTATTAGCAAATGCTTCCTTACCAATCTGAAAACATACTAAAACCATCATGTCAAAGTGTTTTTGAGCCAATGTATTGTCATAAGGGAAAGCATCTTTGTGTGAATTAAATACAGATTTTACTTTTGCAATATAACCTACTAAATCTTCTGAAAGTAATGTACTAGCAAGTGACTCAGAAAATCTCATATTGTTATTCGTAGAATCATCACCAGTATAAGAAACTCTAATACCAGTTGTCTGAACTGTACCATTTACATCTAAATAATTACCACCAGAATTAGATGTTGCGTAAGTACTACCAGTTTGTATTGGAAAGCTGTAATCTACTGTATTAATTGTGAATGTGTCATCAACATACAATCCATAAAAATCATAGTATAAAGAATCAGAACCTCTATGAACTGCACCTTCATTAAGATATGTATGACCATATCCAACAACTAAATTTCCCCTTACACCATCATGAAATTCTGGGTCGAATGGCACTCTACCACCAACGCCCTCTGCAAATGGTGTAGAACCACTAGGAACTGGGTCGTTATCAACATAAACACCTCTTACTGGATATCCTGTGTCATAAACAAAAGGTACGAATCCAATTCTACTTTTTACAGCGGCTAATCCATCAGTACTTAAGTTTGCATTTGCTAAATCAAATTGTGGCATTTTCCATCACGCAGTCCTATATTCCCACCATTCAACAGTAAAGTCACCAGATTCAAATTGAAAGTGATAAGAATAATCTACTTCTACATAAGACCTATCACCATCTAGGTATAAACTTGTACTACCATTTTTTGCTTGTGCGTTACTTATTTGGGCGTTTCCATAAAAATCTGATTCGTGGTCTCTTTTCGTTGCATCTGTAGTAGATGTATCTCCATTGTTACCCTCGAAGTTGTACAATAAATCTGTACTTTCTTTACTAGGATTTGTAATTGTTCCAGCTCTAATTGCTCTTTTACCACCATCTTTACCATCTCTTAAAAGACCATAAGGTGTTCCATCTGCAAAATTATCTAATACATATTGCAAAGATTTATCTTTGTATTTACGCATATCTGAAATACCACTACCTTGGTCAGATATAGGAAGACCTCTAGTATCACTGTCTCCTAAGTATATTCCAAGACCTGCACCATCAATTTCTACTGCATCATCTCCTAAAGCTAAACCAGTAATTACACCCACATAATCGGCACTAGAAAGCATCGCAGCATCATTAAGTTCATTTTCAGAAACTCTTTGTGGAACTATGACTATATTATCCCATGCATCTATTGTGTTAAGAATTGAGTTAGGTGTCTTGTTGTAATCTAGTTTTAAACTAAAACTACCTTGAGCCATTAATTTTTCTGTAACTGACATTATGCTTTTATTATTTTCTGATATTCGTATACATTATCTAAGTATTGGTCTCTTATGTCTGTTGCACTGTCGGCATCATTAACGCTTCCATTTTCTTGTGCTAATTCATATCCAATAAATGCTTTCATTTGAGCACCACTCTTATACATCATTTCTCTTGTAACATCAAAGTTTAAAGAACTAGATGCACTTTCAGGACTACCCATTATCCATTTATTACCATCTTCAGGAGAAGACATATTGTCAATTATATATCCAGTTCCTGTTGCTGCGTTTGTTCCAGAAAATGTAGATAATGAAAGATTAAATCTACTTGCTGTAAATTGATTTGCAACAATGGAAACATGATGTGCACCTCTTCTTAAAGTAAAATCTACCACCAATCTCCCATCTTTTGAATCAGCATTTAAATATGTTGTACATCTAACTGTAATGCATTCAGGGTGATTTTTTAGTATTTGCATTGTTCTCCACCCTTGCCAGTCTGCACCTAATTGAGCAGAGCCACTAGGCAAACCTCTGCTGAAAGCCCATGTTTTACCAGATTGATAATCAGCTACATCATAAATATATGTATCAAAAAGTGCCTGTGTAGTAGAGCTACCTAATACAACTTTTATTATTCCATTTTCTAAAACTAATTCAGTTGGTTTATTTTTAGAAAATAGTCCACATCTAATTTCTGTAGAAGGTGTATCAAATGTCACAGCACCAGTAATTTTGTCTGAATTGTCAGTATCTACATTAAATCCAGATAAGTAAGTTCCTGTAGTAATTCTACAAGCACCTTTATAGTAATCACTTGGCTCTACATGATATGTAGCGTTAAAATCTCTTAAGTTGCTATCGGTTTTTATTCTTAATGTAGTAGTAGCACCTGTAACAGAACTTGTTAAATCTTTAGCCAACCTCGTACCATCAGTAGGTTGTCCTGCGTGATAATAGTTGTAATGATTTGCTGGTGGCACATGAAATTGATTAGTAGTGGCTGTAACACTGTGGTCGTTGTCTAGCAATGCACCTGTAAATCTTGATTCAAATTGAACTTCACCACTTCTTCCTAAATATTCAAATTCTACATCATAATTAAAACCACCAAGTGAATATCTTGCTGTATTTACAGAACTTCCTAAGACTCTAACATATCCATCATAAGTACTATCGCCATCGTATCTAAATGGAACAACCAAACCATAAGATGCCATAGAGATTAATTCATCTCTAATATATTTTATATGGTCAATAGTGACAGCAGTACCACCAATTTTCCCACTAAAAGATAATTCTCTACCACCATCAGAAGATTGAAAGTTTAAAGATGATGGTGAAGTTATACTTAATTGTCCTATGTGTACTTGATTAGCCATTAATTTCTCCTAAGTCCAGTTCCTGAATTTCCCTCTTTACCTAATTTAACAAGAGCTTTTTGTATTTGTTGTGCTGCTTTTCTTGCTTGTATTGGGTCACTTGGCACACCAGTAACTTGAACATTTATATTATCTACAAGAATACTAGCACCTCTTCCACCATCAGGTTGTACTCTTAATCCACCACCTGGAACAGCTGTTACCATTTCTGGACCATATTCACCAACTAATGCTCTTTGAAATGGTTTCATAAATCCACCATACTTAAAACCTCTAAGAACAGAATAGTTAGTTAAACCTAAGTCATCTAAGTTTCTAATAAGTCTTGTTTGTAATGAGCTAAAATAACCTTCTACTTGATTTCTTCTTCCTGATGACAAAACGCTTAATCTTTGTGAATCTGCAAGCATATCATTGTATAAATTCATATCAGGGTTAGCACCTATTGCTTGTAATAATTGTGTAGGTGTAAATATGCTAGGTATGCTTGCAACAATTTGAGATAAGTTATTAGCAAAAAATTCTTTTTGTTGTCCTGCACTACTTGTGTTTATGTTAGGTATGTATCCAGCTGTAGTAACTCCACTTTCACCACTTCTTGAAACATCAGCAGAAATATTTAATTTTTCGTTAGTATCATATATATTTACACCAGACTTTAGTAATCCTTCTCTAAATTGTTCTAATCCAGCAGCTTTTAATCCCTCTTCAGATACAGCTAATTGACCAGCAGCAGTTAAGGTAAATGGTATACCGAATATACCTTCTAATGCTCTAACTACTTCAAAAGCAGCCATACTACCACTTGCACCAATATTTCTTAAATTTTTTGCTGCTAGAGATGCTAAATTCATTTCTTCATCATCTTTAAATTGACCTCTTGCTCTTGCTTCATTTATACCTAACATGCTTTGGTCACCAGCTTTTTGTAAAGCTAATTGTTGGAAACCTTGAGAGCCACCAAACATAGTTGATAATACATCTTTAAAAGTTGTGTCTTGTAATGGGTCGGAAAGTCTTTGTTGTAACATAAATGTGTCATTTAAATGCTTTCTTACAGCCTCAGTTGCTTTTCTCATTTGAGTTTCAGTTGTAGTTGCATAGTTAATTGTTTTCTTTATAGCAGTGTCTATGTGAGAACCTACACCACCATAACCTTGTATAATTGCATCAAATAATGGTCCTGAATCTGCTGCAAATACTCTAAATGCTTCTCTTGCAACTTCATAAGCGTGTTCAGCTTTTACAACACCATCGAGAGATGCTTCTAAGTTATCATAAGCAATCTCCAATTCATAACTGGCGTTAGCTGCTTCATCTAATAATGTAACCTGTTTCTCTCTAGCTGCTATTAATTCATCAGAGGTTTCTTTTGCTTTATCTTCAGTTTCTTCTAATTTACTTTCAGCTTCAGCGAGTTCTAGCACAGCAATTCTTTGTTCATCTACAGTTAGATTGTTACCTTTTAATTCATCAAGATTTTCTTGTGCAACTTCAACTTCTAATGCACTTACAATACCTGCTTCTGCTGCAAGTTCTAATCTCTCTAATTCTTCCTCTGCGTTTGCAATAGCTAATCTTTCACTAGCACTTCTTTTACCTTGAGCTTTATCAAGCATTTCTTGTAAAGAAACTTTTTGTTTTAATATGCTTAATTCTTCAGCACCAGTAATGACACCTTTTCTACCTTCTTTTTCCATTTTTTGTAAATGTATTTGATGCTTAAGCATTCTTTCAGATAATGTAGCTTGACTTCTTCTAGTAGCCATAAGTGCTTGTTCTGATTTTTGTACAGCATAGTTTGCTTGTACTAAAGCTCTTTGTGCAGCAGTTAGTCCAAATATAACATCGAGACCTTTTCCTATTTCTCCTAATGATTGTTCCCAAGTTGCATATAAACCTACAGCTTCTTCTTCCATACTCATTACGCTTGTACGAACAATATCTTCTATTTCACCAAAATTATCTCTTACATAAGTAACAGCATCTTCTGTTGCTAACTCAACTAAGTCCAATGATGTTTGTCCAGGCATTATATCTTCTTCGCCCTCACCACCAGTAGCACTCATAATTGCACCATCAACTAAATTAATCATTGCATTATTTACATCTTGCTCCATTCCCTCTATACCTACTACTAGACCCTTTCCTATATCTTGACCTATTTTCATAGTTTTTAATGATGGAGACTGTGTATCTGCACCATCTGGTCCAGCAGCGGCATCAAGTGCTGCATTAATTTTGTTAATCATTTCTTCTTCTAATTCAATTACACCTGAGTCTTGCAACCCTATAAGTAATCCATTAGCAAGTGCTTTACCAATTTCTATAGCTGTATTTTGTGCATTTTTTACTTGCTCTGAGCCAATGCCAATATCTTTTGCAAAATCTGGCATTAGAGTTGCTAGCATACTTTCTGCTTGGAAAGCACCTGTTCTATCACTTAAGAAACTTTGTGCTACATTTATAGCTGACACACCTTTTCTTGATAGTTGCTCAGCTAACATTGGTGCAAATGACGACAAATCTTGTATGGTCTGTTCAAAGGCTCTTTGCATTGCACCTTTGACCATTAACTCTTCAATAATTTTTCTGGTGCTCTTTCGTATCTGCAAAGGAACATCAGAAAAAACATCGCCTAATTCTTGAGCAGCTTTAGCTAGATTTTCTTTTAATGTCTTACTAAATTTATCAGCAGAAAGTTCTGCAAGGTCAAGTTCATCTCTTAATGCTTTAGCTTCTTGTTGTGCTTTATCTTGCATAACAGCACGAGCAACTGCTAATTGTCTTTCTGCACCCATTCTGTCTTTAGATGGGAAAACTATTTCATCAATAATACCTTGATTTTGAAACTGTCTTAATTCAGCTAGTATTGCCTGATTTTGCATTTCTGCTATTGCAGTTAGACCACTGTCAGTGATTTCTAATGATTGGTCAATTATGCCTTTTCCAAGAACAAGCATTGCTGTGTAGTCTTTTTCAAACTGCTTCATTCCTTCTGCTGTAGACAATTCACCGATAATATTTCTTAAAATACCTTCAGCAATTACATCTCCATCAACATTTCCAGCACCAGATTTCTCAAGAGCTTCTTGATATCTTTGTTCAAATTCTTTAGTAAGTTTTATACTCTCTACATCAATTTGACCTAATACTTTTCTAGGTACATTACCACCAAACTGACCTGGCTGATAAGTCGCATTATCTAAATCAGGAAGAGTAATTGTTATAACATCATTGGATAAATCTACATCTAATCCCATAAATGCATTAAACATATTTCGTTCAAAATGGTCTTGGAAATCAGAACCAGGAACAAAAAAGTTAGTTACACTATCAGCAATAGCATTTTCTGCATCTGCTGGAGAGCCAAATATTTGACCTTCTGTAAGTATTTGACCTAAGTCTCCATGCTCTCTAAAGAAGTCCAATAGGTCATCCATATTTCTTTCGTAATAGTTTCTAAGACCATCACTATAATCTGGAACATCGTATATTAAATCTACACTATCTTCTATTGAACCTACAACAGCATCAAATACTGTTCTACTTTCTTTACTAAATCCTTCAACATCAACTAAACTTTCTGCTAAATCTCTAGGGCTTATATCACCCTCTATCATTTGACCACCAATAGCATCACTTAGATTGTCTTTAAACAACTGTGTTTCTGCTTCACCTCTTAGACCAATGTAATTAGCAATTGCTTCTGTTCTCTTTGTCAAATCTCCTATATCATCATTTACAGTTGTATTAAATAGTATTTCTGTACCTATCTCACCCATATTTTTTCTGGCTTCAGCATTAGATTCTGCAATAGCTCTATTTGTTTCATCAAGTCTCTTTTGTATTGCTTCTACTACTTCTGCATAATCATCACCCATTGCTGAGTACTCACCAAGTAATTTCTCAAGTTCTGTTTTATTAGCAGCAAGCTCTTCTCTAGTTTGTGCACCTTCAAAGAAACCACTCATTATGTCAGAAACAGATTTGATAGCCCTTTCTGTTTTGGATAAGTTTTCCATAACTTGCATTGCTGTAGTCATTAAAGCCATAAATCCAGCCATCATTGCTATGTTTGCAACAAGACCTAAAATTGCAGTAGCAACACCACGAATAACACCAATTAATCTAAACATAGCTGCTTGGAGATTAGCAGTCATCTTTGTGTTACCTGCAATAGCTAATTCAAGTCTTTGAAAATTCTTAATTGCAGCAGGGGTAAAGAATCCTAATAATCTAAATAACTTAGAAAAACCTCTTGATAGTTTTTTAATACCACGAGTCATTTTGTTCATAGGAACTTCTACTTCTTCACCTAACTCATTTACAACAGTTTGAACTTTTCCAAAGTTTTTGGTAAAGTTTGCTAGAACATTGAAAAATCCTTTGTCTAAATCACCAATTAGTTTTCTTAATTCAACAAAAGAACTTTTTGTAGTTGCAGGTATCTCAAATAATTTACCCTCATCGAATATCTCTCCAGAGTTTTTTAATATAGTTCCAATACCTTGAAATATACCCTCAGCATTTCTTAGTTCTGTAACATCACCAGATTGTATCATTTGGATTAAGTCATCAGCTTGAACTTGTGTTATCATTCCTGCATCTGCTACACCTTTAAGAGTATTTTTAATTTCTTGCAATCCTTTATCATTTAAATCAATTTGAGCACCGACTTCTGCAAATTCTGTATTTAATCTTCTTACTTCATCTCCAGCTTTTTGAATGTTTATTAATGTATCTTCTAATCCACCTAATTTTTCACTAACTTTAGCTAAATCTTCAGATATAAATTCTTTATCTCCTGCTGTTACCGAACCAAGTAATTCATTAATCTTTGATGCATTAACTTGACCTTTATCTAAGGCTTTCTCAATGTCACCAAATATAGTACTTATTGTTCTTATTTCGCCAGTACCAGCATCTGTTATATCTTGTAATTCTTTTTGAGCGTGTATTCTTTTACTATCGATAGTGCCTGCTTGAGCATCTAGTTTTTGACCTTCAATTTTAAGTTCTTTAATTTCTTTAACAGAATCTCTAATTTCAGTTTGACTTTTTGATAAATCTACAATTTCTTTACTAGAAGCCTTTTCTATATCAAGAACTCTTGATTTAGAATTTTCTATATCTGCTTGTATTGTTTTATTCTTATTTTCTAAGTCATTTGCTGCAGCACGAGCTCTGTTGCCAGCTTCAATTTGACCTTTTTTAAATTGTTTGTCCAAACTCCTTCTTGACATTTTTTCTACTTCTAGGTCTTCAGGCAAAGCACCCATATCAACTAATTCTTGTACTTGTTTTCTTAGTTCTGTAGTAGAAACACCTTTAGTTGATGTTTTTCTAAACGCTTGAGCATCTTTTCTTCTTTGAGCAGCTAATTCTTCGTTGCGTGCTATTTCAGCCTGCATACGAGTTTGATTTTCTAGTTCGTTATTAATTAAATTTTGATTACTTTTAATATTTTCTATAGCTTGAGCAGACCTCTCGCTTGTATCTGCTTGTCTAAGAAGTTTATCTAACTTCTGCTCTTCTTGTTCAATTAACTGTTTATTGTCAGCTATCTTATCTGCATTTATACTTGCTTCATCTTCAATTAAGGAAACTGCTTTTTCTTTTTCAGCAATTTTGGCTTGTTCTGCATCAATTTGATTTTTAACATCATCAGCTATACCTTTACTTACTGTTTTAATATCTTTTTCTAAAGACAGTATTTTATTATCTAAGAAAGTTTTCAACTGTGCATTTTGATTAACTTCTGCTGTCAACTTTGACCTATCAGCTAAAAGTTCGTTATTTCTAGCTTCAAGACCTGCCATTGTTTCCATGTCATTTAAGTACTCAGGTAAAGCATCTCCAAATTCATCCATTGGAATGCCCTCATCTCTATACTTCTTATCTATTGCAGCAATTCGTTCTTGATTACTTAAATATTCATTTGTCATTTCATTCAAATTATGCTCAAGCACTTTAGCATTTTTATCTATTTGGTCTACAGATTGAATTAATTCATTTTTATATTGTTCTGCACCATCTGCCAAAGCATCATATTGGTTTTGTAGATTAGCAACATCCTCATCACTTAAACCAAGTTCTTGAGCTCTTGCTATTTTTTCCTCAATAAATAACATTGATGCATTTTTCTTTAATATTTTATCGTAATTCTCTATAAATTTTTCTTGTGACTGTAAACGACCTTGTTGTACTTCTAATGCTGCTATTTCTTGTCTAGTAATTGATTCTATCCTACTAAACTCTGCATCACCCTTACTAATTTCAGATAATACTCTTCTTGCATTTTCACGCTGATTGTTTAAATTTTCTAATGATTTAGTAACATTTTTAACTTGTGCGTTTTCTTCAACAAGACTATCTATCTTATCTTTGTCTTTTACTGGGTCAAGTTTTTCTGTTCTAATAATGTCAGCTCTAACATCACTTTTAACTTTTTCTAACTGCCTTACTTTTCCATCAATATCTTCGTTAAGTCTCAGGATGTCATCACCAGCCTGAGTTCTTAAATCATTTAATGTTTCTGCAATTTCTACCTGTTTAGCATCTAAGACTTTTGCTGCTTCTGTTTTAATAGACATTTCTTCAGCAGCAAGGTTTAAACCAGTATCTGGTGTTACTTGTCCTTGTATTAAATCTGATATTTTATCTTTAGCATCTTTTGTCAATTGCTGTATTTCTGTCATATTTTCTGTATCAAGACCTGCTGGTAATGTATCAAATATATTTCTAACACCAGATTTTTTAGCATCAAGCATAACTTTTTCAATTGCTTTAGTATCAATTCCTTGTGCTTGTAAAATAGAATTAAATAAATTGTCGCCCATTTCTAAATTATCAAAGTTGTTTAAAAATTCTGTACTACCACCATCTGCTAACTTTCTTACATTTTGAAAATGTCTACTTATAGCATTTACATAATCTTTGTCATAGGAAGATATTTCAGTTAATTGGTCATCAAATATACTTGTGATAGAACCATCGGCTTCTGTCATAATTTTTAATCTGTTAAGCATATTTTGTGCTAACTCTTCATTACCATTTAAATGTATTGACAGTTCTTTTGTATAAAAATTATCTAACTGGTCAAGATATGAAACTCTACTTTCTTCAATAAATTTCTGTGTAAGTTTATTGTTATTTGAACGCCTACCTAATATGTCTCCAAATAAACTTGTACCACCACCTTGTGCAGTACCAGGAATAGATGCAAACTCATCTGATATGTTTCTAACTGCTTTTAATGCAGTCATTGCAGTAGTGGCAGCAATACCCATATTGATTAAAAAGTTTTCTATATGATTGTTTCTTACATTTCCTTCATCATCTAAACTAACAACTGCACCAGCTATTGTTGCAAAAGATTGTATGACATCTGTCATTACTGGAAGAAGTTCATCTCCCATAGCAATACCTATCTCGTTAATATTGTTTCTTAAAATACCAGTTTGAGAAGTAAATGTTTCATATCTTTTTTCAGCTTCTTCAGTAAGTGCTGTATTTATAGAAAATTCTTCATTAGCAGTACTTAAAGCTCTTTCAACATCATCAGCAGCAAAAGCCATAGCCCTTAAAGCTCTTACTGTTCTCTGTTGTGCCAATCCCAACTCTTCTAATACAGCAAATGTATTACCACCTGCGTTATCAACAGCTTTTAATCCTTGTAAGAATGCTAAAAATGCTCTTGCTGGGTCTATTGCAACTAAATCACTAAATGCTTTTTCACTCATTTGCGCTAAGTCAGCAAATAAACCTAACTCTCTACCACCATTAGAAACAGCTTTACCTAAAGTATCTAAAGCTCTTTGTACGGCAGTCGCACCAGATTGCGATTGAACACCTACAGCTTTTAAGGCTGTAGCAAAAGCTAATGCATCTACGCCTGAATTTGTAAATTCACTAGACAAGGCTTCCATTGCAGTAGCAATACCTAATGAAGTGTTTATTATTTCACTTTCAGTAGCAGCAAATTCGTTACCTAATCTAACTAATACAGATGCAAGGTTGTCTAAATCTTTCTCAGCAGTACCAGTTATATTTGCAAGTCTTGATATAGCAAAAGCGGCATCCTCTGCACCCATAGTTGTAGCTACAGTAAGTTTTGATATTGTGTCAACAAATTTTCCTATTGCAGTAGCTGATATACCTAACTGTCCACCAATTTCACCAATTTTATTTAATTCATTTACAGATATTGGTGTTTCTTTAGCAAGATTTCTAATTTCTAATGATAAGTTTTTAAATTTTTGTTCTGTAGTTGTTACAGCACTATCTGTAAAGTTAAGTGTTTTCTTTATACCAGCAAAGCTGTCTTGAAATTGTATAGCTTGTTGTGTAGCAAATCTAAAAGCGGCAAACGCTGCACCACCAGTAGCAGCAAATGCAGGAACAATACCTGCCATAGACTTACCAACAGTAGAAGTTTTTCTTTGTAAAGAAACTAATTGACTAGATATTTGTTTTGATGCTCTACCTAATCCAGAGCCATCTGCTACGAATTGCAGACCAACTGTAGCTGTTGCTACCTGTTTACCTTTTGCTACTGCCATATTTGTCCATAATTACCTAACTCTCTTCTTTTTACTTGTTGCGTCAGAAACGAAATCTTCGACTGACACTTGTTCTCTAGGTCTATTACCACGACCTCTCATTCTGTCTAATTCTTTTTTCCACCAACCTTTTTGTGGTTTTGTGCTATCTTCATGCTGATATGTCTCATCATTCATCAAAGCATTGTAATGTGGTGCATAAAAATTAGAAGAATCTACTGGTAGATTAGTTAGTAATATCATGAACTTTCTCCAAGTAACCTCTAATGGTTTATTAATGTTGTAATGTCTTTGAAAGTCTGATTCTATTGCAGCCCAACGAAACCATATTTCACTGAGCTTAAACGCTATTTTGGGGAGCCATCCTCTTCGGAAGTTTCGGTTTCAACCTCTTCATCACTTTGTTGTAAGTTATATTTTTCTAACAACCAAGTAAGTAATTCTTCAAGTTGATTCCAAGTTGCTCCATTTTCAAGCATCTCATCTAAGACATCTTGTCCTACAATCGATGCTAACCATTCAGGTATAACTTGTGTTGGAATAGAACCAGTCTCATCCATCCAACGCATTTGTGCAAGAACTGTTCTTGCTGGTAAAGCATGGGGAAAAGTATACTCTTGTCCACCTAGTTTTACCTTAATTGCTTTCTCTTCAGCTTCTTCTTGAGCTAAGTCGAAATCTTTAAAATTGTCAGCCACACTGACCTCCTATCACTATCATTATTATTTTTTAACCTTATTAGTTAATGTCAAACATATCGTTAACAGCTGCATTAGTGTTATCGACTATTCTGAACAATTCACTATATTGTGCATTCGCTTTTGGTGCGAGTAATTTAAACTCGGTTGCAATAACGACCTTCTGAGGTGCTTTTTGATGAGCCATTGAAAAAGCTCCAACATTGACAGCACGAGGAATTTCCACATGTCTGTCAGCACCAGAAGGTCCATCAACAATTAACAATAGTGATTTTTCATCATAATTGTCAGTTGTTGGTGGTGTTATAGCATTGTAGCCAGCTGCGTACCCATTTGAACCATCACCTGTTGTAATAGTTCCGCCACCAAGTGCTAATTGTAAGTTTGATTGTGATGCTTGTGCAAGCTCACCAGTTAATCTTACTTCTTGAGCAGTCTTGAATGTAGCAATTGGGTCAATTTCTTCAGCAACCATGATATCTTCAAATGTTTTATCCATTTCAAGAGTCCAGCCGTCTTCAGAATATCCAACATCAACCCAGCCAGAAGCAGGGTCAGCCCATGCTCCACCGTTATCAGTTGGAAACGCAACATAGTCACCTGATGCGTTACCATCGTTTGAGATGGCTGCGCAATAAAGTATACCTGTTCCGACAACAACTTCAGATATTGTACCATTTGTACTTGGCATAATTTATCTCCTAGTTATTCTTCTTCTACTTCAGTATCTTGCAAGACACTGCCATTTTCGGCAAAGTCTT
>Ga0160423_10001716_pt1 | contig 18316 bp, 16 predicted proteins | sample CRUFie14St8metaG_FD_108191 | JGI IMG/M metagenome (GOLD analysis project Ga0160423, IMG submission 108191) | Marine microbial communities from the Costa Rica Dome - CRUD Field 142mm St8 metaG | ecosystem: Environmental > Aquatic > Marine > Oceanic > Photic zone | place: Costa Rica: the Eastern... | reverse complement strand
GGCATAGGAAAAATGATTAAATTTTGGAGATGGTTAAAATCTTTATTTATTAAAGAATATCAAGTTACTATATGGGTTGACCCCTTGAAAAAGACAGAGTACTTTTTTCGCTCAATTAATAAAGTCTCCCCAACTCATATAAAAGGCACTCTTGCAACTGGAGAGCTCTTTGAGCTTCATACGCAAGATAAATTCAATTATCAAATTGTGGAAAAAGAACCATGTTGGGATTAATTAAGATGCTCCCACTACTAGCGGTTGTAGGTGCAGGAGCATACGGATATCACACTCTCGAAATTGGCAAAAGAGAAACAGCTATTGCTCAACTAGAGAAGAACAATGTAGTGTTAAAAGAAAACTCCATGCGCCTAGAGACTGCTCTTGAAACAGAAACAGCATCTAGGGAGCAAGCAGAGAAAAACTTAAAAGTACAACTAGAAGCTGTTGGAAAACTTACAGAAGCAAATACTGAAATGCAGGCAGAGATGGATGATTACTTGTCTATCTTTAAAAGACACGATCTTACTAAGTTAGCTCGAGTAAAGCCCGGGCTTATCGAGCCTAGAATCAACAACGGTACAAAAAAAGTTTTTGAACAGATAGAAAAAGATAGTGAAGAGGTGGAAAATGCGGATAGCAACTAGTTTTTTAACTATACTATTTTTATCTGGGTGTTCTTTTATGAAAAGTGACCCTCTACCAACCCCCGAGCCGGTCATAAAAACTGTAACTGAATATAAAACACTGGAGATCTATCAGCCCCAGCTCCCTAAAAAAATAGATTTGCAGGATGTAGAATTTTTTGTAGTCACGGAAAAAAATCTTGAAGAACAGATTGCAAAAATCTCAAAAATGCAAGGCGGAACATTTGTTATATTTGGAATGACTCCACAAGACTACGAAAACATGGCGTTTAATCTACAAGAACTTCGTAGATATATACGTCAACAGAAAGAAATAATTATCTACTATCGAGATGCAACAAAAGTAGAGTTACCGTAATGACAGTACAAATAAGCAGGGCCGATATCACTGGTGAAGCCCTGCATGATTTACAATCTGAGACACGCTTCCTCAAACTTCCAGTAGATCCATATTTGGAGCTACTCGGCATCACTCCGCTGCCTTCTCAGGTAGCAATAATAAATGCGATTAATAATCCTAAGTATAGATTTGTATGTGCCGCAGTGAGTCGAAGACAAGGCAAAACATACATCGCGAACATAATCGGCCAACTAGTCTCCCTAGTTCCGAATTCAAACATTCTTATAATGTCTCCCAATTACTCGCTGTCTCAGATTTCTTTTGATTTACAAAGAAGTCTCATTAAGCATTTTGATTTGGAAGTCGTAAAAGACAATGCAAAAGATAAAGTTATTGAGTTGAGCAATGGCTCAACTGTAAGAATGGGCTCAGTAAACCAGGTTGATTCTTGTGTAGGACGTAGCTACGATTTAATTATATTTGACGAAGCGGCGTTGGCAGACGGACGTGATGCGTTTAATGTAGCACTTCGACCGACATTGGACAAAGACAATTCAAAAGCAATATTCGTCTCTACTCCAAGGGGCAAGAACAACTGGTTTGCCGAGTTTTTTGATAGAGGTTTCAATGATGAGTTCGCTGAGTGGTGTTCAATACGCGCAACATATAGAGATAATCCTCGTATGAGTGAGCTGGATATCGCTGAAGCAAAGAAAAGTATGTCGGAAGCAGAATTTCGACAAGAATATGAAGCAGACTTTAATACTTATGAAGGACAAATTTGGAACTTCGATCATGAAAAATGTATTGCAAACCACGAGGCATTGGATACCAGCGGTATGGATGTGTTCGCAGGGCTAGATGTAGGATATCGTGATCCTACTGCTTTTTGTGTACTTGGCTATGATTGGGACGAAGAGCAGTACTATGTATTAGATGAGTACCTTGATGCAGAAAAAACAACGGAAGCTCATGCCGGTGAAATACAACAAATGATTGAGAAGTGGGATATCGATTTTATTTTCATTGATTCCGCAGCACAGCAAACTCGATATGACTTTGCTTTGCAGTACGATATTTCAACAACTAACGCAAAGAAGTCGGTCCTGGACGGCATCGCGCATGTAGCAGGAATAGTAGACAATGACAAATTGTTTGTCGATCAACGATGCGCTGAGACCTTGTCATGCTTAGATCAATATCAATGGGATCCAAATCCTAATTTGGCAAAAGAAAAACCAAAACATAATAGAGCTTCACACATGGCGGATGCACTTCGGTATGCATTGTATTCGTTTGAAACAACTCAGAGTGGCTTTTAATAACCCCTGCCAAAAATAATGTTTGACAATTTATCTCCCAGAGGTTAAAATGGCAAGAATGAAAAAGCTCAAAAGGGATCCTGTGAAATACATACGGGACCGAGCAAAGTCAAAATATGACAAAGAAACTGAATGTTACATTTGTGGGTCTGATAAAGAACTAGACTTCCACCACTTTTATTCTCTAGCCCCACTACTTCGCAAGTGGTTAAAAGAAAAAATAAAAGAAAGGCCAGAACACTACACGGATGAATACATAGTTATTTGGAGAGACGAGTTTATAGAAGATAACTGGTCTGAATTATACGAACAAACAGTCACAATATGTCATGCACATCACAGAGAGCTGCATAGAATTTACGGACGAAATCCAGGACTTGAAACAGCGATGAAGCAGATGCGCTGGGTAGAAATTCAAAGAGAAAAGCATGGCATGGTATAATTTTTGGAAAGCTGACGATATTGAGGAAAAACTCAATCCTGCGCAAATATTAGATGTAGGTGCATCAGAAGGCTCTCGAGAACCTACTACCTCATACGAAAGAATGTATGAGCAAATAGAAGTAGTAAATCGTGGAGTAAATATGATAGTGGATGATTGCGCAGAGATACCTGCAGCAATCAGTACTCAAGGAGCCTACAGAGGTGTAGTAACAGGAGTAAAAAGAGGTAAGGTAGACGAACTTCTTAATCGCACTCCAAACTTATTTCAAGACGTCAATACTTTTAAAAGAAACTTAATTACAGATTATTTAATTGACGGAAACATTTTTATTTACTTTGATGGAGCACATCTCTATCATCTGCCCGCAGATAAAGTTCAAGTTATTGCAGACGAAAAAACTTTTATAGAAAAGTATACTCTGCAAAATATTGACTATAAAGTAGATGAAATTATACATATAAAAGAAAACTCCTTTTATTCTATTTATAGAGGAGTATCTCGTCTCAAGCCCGCACTAAGAACTATGAACTTAGTAAAAGATATGCGGGAATTCCAAGATAACTTTTTCAGAAATGGTGCAGTTCCTGGACTAGTTTTAAAATCACCCAACACACTATCAGAAAAGATTAAAGAACGTATGATTCAGTCTTGGACTTTACGTTATCGTCCAGACTCAGGAGGCAGAAGGCCACTAATCTTAGATGGTGGTTTAGAGATAGATTCTTATTCACACACTAATTTTAGAGAGTTGGATTTCCAGAATGCAATTATTGAACATGAGAAAGTAATCTTAAAAGCGCTCGGAGTTCCTCCAATCTTACTAGATTCTGGCAATAATGCTAATCTCAGGCCCAACATGAGATTATACTATTTGGAAACTATACTTCCAATAGTACGAAAGATTAACTTCGCATTTTCTAGATATTTTGGTTTTAAAATTACAGAGAATGTTACTGATATACCTGCCTTGCAGCCAGAGCTACGAGATGCTGCTTCATATTATACAGCACTTGTAAACGGCGGTATAATTACTATTAACGAAGCTCGGGACCAATTAGGCTATGAAACTATCGATGGCCAAGACGAAATAAGAGTTCCAGCTAATATTGCAGGTAGTGCTGCTAACCCCGACGAAGGCGGCAGACCACCAGAAGGAGAAGAAGAATGATTCGTAAAAAGCGTACACAAGTGCTCATTGCAAAAGACCTGGCTAGGTTTTTTCGCGCGCATGGTAGCATGATGACAGAGCAAGAATATATTGCACGCTCAGATCAGCCTGTTCGTATAAGGGTGATTCAGAAACAGTTTAAATATTGGAAAAATGTATTACTATTAATAAATAAAGTAGACCCTACTATCGAGGCGGATCTTGCGCCCAAGCCAAAGGCAGCTCCTAAAGCAGCACCCAAAAAGGTAGCTCCCAAGCCGAAGGTAACAAAAGATGCTAAATAAAACTTTTCATTTAAATTCTACTTTCAAAAGCGAAACGATAGAAGATGGTTCTGTCATGGTTCGCGGAATGGCAAGTACACATGACTTTGATCGTGCCGGTGACAGTATTTTAGCCGATGCATGGACAAAAGGTGGCCTTGGTAATTTTGAAAAAAATCCTATTATTTTATTTAATCACGATTATAGCAAACCGATTGGAAGAGCAACAAAAGTTACTCCTACAGCGGATGGCTTGCACATGGAGGCGAAAATTAGTAAACACGCTGAATGTGCAGATTTAATCAAAGACGGTGTCCTTGGAGCGTTTTCTGTCGGTTTCAAAGTCAAGGATGCTGATTACCTTGAGGAAACCGACGGATTACAGATAAAGGACGCTGAGTTGTTTGAAGTATCAGTAGTTTCGATACCTTGCAATCAAGCAGCTACTTTTTCTTTAGCGAAGTCATTCGAGTCTAAAGAGGCTTACGAAGACTTCAAGAAAACTTTTAAAAGCGAGGAAGATTCCTCTTCAATGGAGATAGATATGTCGGAAGAAGTAACAACTCCCGAAATCGACCTCGACGCTTTTGCTAAGAAAGTAGCGGAGGAAACTGCTGCTAAGATTGCAATTCGTCAGGCCGAAGAAAAGGCTGCCGCAGAAGCAGAAGCTAAGGCTGCTGAAGAAGCTGCAGCTGAGAAAGCTGCTGAAGAAGCTGAGGTAGCTGAAAAAGTCGAAACTAGTATTCGCACTGGTCTTGAGACTGGTACGGAAAAGCTCATGGCAGACATTCAAAAAGAATTTGAATCTCAAAAAGAGATTGATATTCAAGAAATTCATGCCAAGTATGAGGCTGAACTCAAAGAGAAGTCAGAAGAACTCGAAGCTATGCGAAATAGCAAGCGTACTTTTGCTGATCGACAGGGCGGTGAAGTATCCCTTGAATCAAAAGCTGAAGAGCTTCTTGATGCTAAGATTCTTGGTGTAGTAACTCGTAAGGGTTGGGATACTCAGTATGCTCAAGATCTCATTGAGAAAAATGCTGGTGTTAACGCACTCACCGGTAATACGATCGCTCTCGATACTATTGTATCCACTCAGTTCGAACGTGAACTTCAGAATGAGCTCAAGATTGCTCAGTTCTTCCGTGAGATCCCTGTGACCTCTACGAAAACTGTTCTTCCCTTGATGCCTGATTCTGTAGCAGCTACCTTTAACAGCGGCGTGCCTTCTGGTACTGCTAACAATGCTGCAAATCTTAATGATTTGACAAATGGTACTGCTGCAACTGGTGGTAACTTTGATCTTACCCAGAAGGTTCTCACCACTGGGCGTATGACCTCAGTCACTTATGTTGATAATGATGTAGAAGAGAATACTCTTGTAGCTCTTCTGCCCATGATGCGAGAAGCAATGGTACGAGCCCACGCTCGTGCAGTTGATTCAATGGCTCTCTGTGGTAACGGTGGTTCCGCAGGTGCTGTAGCTCGTGACGGTATTCTTAATGTAAATGGTACTCAAATCGTTCCTGGAACTCTTAGTGGTGGTTCTACTGCTGCTGATGACGTTCTTCGTAACGACGACATTCTTACTATGCGCGCAGGCATGGGTAAGTATGGTCTGAACCCTGCTGATCTTGCTCTGGCTGTATCCTTTACAGCTTACAACGATCTTCTTGCAGATCCTGAGTTCCACGACATTTCAGAAGTCGGTTCTGAGCTTGCTACCAAGCTGACAGGTGTTGTAGGCAGCATGTTTGCAATCCCGATTGTTGTTAGTGACATTCAGTCTGCTAATAGCACTGGCTTGAGTAACGACCGAGCTCCGTCTAGCGGTACTGTTCCTTGTGCTGTATTGTTCAACCACAAGAACTATGTCATCCCACGACTCAAGGGCGCTCAGATTGAGTCAGAGTACCAGGTTGGTAACCAGCGTCAAGCTATCGTTGCTAGCCAGTCTCTTGGCTTTGAAATGCTCTTTGCTGGTGATGCTTCTAACCTCACGGTTGGTGTATCAGCTAAAGCAGTTCGTTATCAGTAATACTTACTGGTGTAAACTGGGGAGGTTCGCCTCCCCAAGTTTTTATTAATTGACTTATGGCTAACTTAATAACGTTACAGCAATTTAAAGACGCGGAAGGCATCCAAAGTCCAAGGGATGACTATAAACTTTCTCGTATTATAGATTCTGTAAGTCAATTAGTAAAAACTTATTGTGGAAATAGTTTTGTTGATTTTTTCTCTACGAATAGAGTAGAAGATTTTATTATTGATTGGGACACCCATGCAGTACAGTTAACAGAAAGCCCAGTCAATTCAATCGTATCGGTAGAAAAAAGAGATGCAGTAGATGCAGCTTACACTACACTAGGAACTAGTGAGTACTACTTAGATACAAAAACTGACTCTGTTTTATACATAACAGGTACTGGATATCAGAACTGGCCCAAAGGTGCCGGTGCTGTAAAAGTAACATATAGAGCAGGATACTCTTCAACTCCTGCAGACTTACAAATTGCAGTCATTGATTTAATAAATTATTACTTCAAGGACGAGCACAAAACTCGAAGAACCCTGTCTGGAGCAACTCTAGAAAATCCTGAGAGCGGAGAAGGTAAAGGGTTTCCTGACCATATTAAACGAGTTTTGGATATGTACAAAAACTTTTAATGTCAGCAAAAGAGCTAGATAAGTTAGCAAATAAACTAACTAAAAAGTTAAAAGCTACTTCTGAATTATTTAGAACGATGGTTGCTGATTATGAACCGCATCTTTTTAGTATGGATGTTGAGGACATAAAAAAACAGGTAGTAGAGCAGCTAAAGAAAAAATACAAAGGCGAAAAATATAAACTTCTAGAAAACGGAACAGAACAACAACCAGGAATTAATGCCATTCTAGATGATAAAATTCCCGAACTGGTAGAATTTTTTTACGAGAAATTTCAAAAAGATACGTTTAATAGTAAAACATATAGAGTAGCACTAGCTTTTGGAGAAAAAGATAGTTTTACTTTTGTACTCGCAAATAGGCGTGGTAGTCGTGGAGCAGTTTTTAGGTATGTACGAAGAGTAAAACAAAAAGCTCAAAAGCCCTTAATTCTTGCAATTGATGATCTTATATTATCAATAAATAGAACTCAAACTAAAAAGAATAAGTTACAACGAACTGCAAAAGGTAGAGGAAAAAACCGAGTAGTTACAGATCCTTTAACAGACATAGGCCATGCTGAAGAGTCAACTGTAGCAATGGCGAGAAGTATTGCAGCTCAACAAATCTTTTTAGATTTCTTTAGAACTAGTCCAGATCAAGAAGCAGTAAACTACATAAAGCAGTTAGTTGGCGAAGAGTTTTTTGTTACAGTAGAAAACTTTCCGAAGATACAAAGTGATGGCTCAGTAAAATATACTTATTCGGCAGCTCTGCAGTCTATTTTTGGTAATAGATCCCGAGCCATGCAAGATGCTATAGAGGCTGGAAACTTACAAGAAATATTAAATACTTTAAAAGATGCAAGAGCAACTCGTTGGGCTGAATTACCTGGATCTGACTCAGCACTGACTGCAGTAAAAAAGGGTGCCTTAAATCAATTTGCAGAAATAAAAGGAAAGCGTGTTAAAAATAATATTAAAAGACAAAGAATAAATGCTAAAAGGTCAAAGGGGAAAGGGGATTCAGTAAAGCCAAAAAGAAAAGTTGTAACTGTTAAAGGAGTTTCAACAGCTGCAACGGTAGGAGGAAAAAGAGCAACTGGTACCCCAGAAAAAGCTCAAAAAACAAGAGGCTCATCAATACCGAGTGTACCTCAACTAATAGGTGCTATAAATCAAAGACTTCCTGATGTGGTTGCAAAAAATATGGAACCGCCTCGACTACAAAAGCAAACAGGTAGACTTGCTTCTTCAGCAAGAATAACAGATATAGTTACAACGAGAAAAGGGTTTCCTAGTATAGGATACACTTATCAAAAAAATCCTTATCAAACATTTGAACTAGGACAAAATCAAGGATCTCCAGACTATGATCCAAGAAAATTAATTGATGCATCAATACGAGAAATAGCGGCGCAACTAGCGATAGGAAGATTCTTTACTAGGAGAGTATAATGGCAACACCAAGACAGTATACTACTCGTAGATCAGCAATATTGGAAGCTCTCGTTGTAGAGTTAAAAAAGATAAATCAAACAGGCGATTTTCTAACTGATGTTTTTGACAATGTTCACCCTCGATTAAAATTTTGGGATGAAGTTGATACATTTCCAGCGATACACTTAAATGCTGGGTCAGAAACAAGAGAGTACCAAGGCGGAGGTTATAAAGATAGATTCTTAAATATAACCGCTCGTATTTATGTAAAAGAAACAGACGCAGTAGTAGCATTAGATAAATTATTAGAAGATGTAGAAACTGTGATCGAAAGTAACGGAAGCCTAGCATACGTTGATAGGCAAGGAAATGCAAATACTACTCACGATATTATTATAATCAGTATTGATACTGATGAAGGTGTACTTGAACCTTTTGGTGTAGCAGAGATGCAGCTTCAGGTTCATTACTAGAAACGGCAGGCACGAGCAAAGGCTCACGTCCTAGCCCTTTCAATCTCTAGGAGATATGCTATGGCAGAACAACTATTTTTTAGCAGAGACTCGAAAATGTACATCGAGTTTAACAACGCAGTGTGGGAGGTTCCTGTGCTCGATGGTTTCAGTTTCTCGCAATCTACTAACCAATCCGAAATCTCCCTTTCGGAAATGCAAGGTGCAGACGGCTTGAGCCGACGAGGTAACAGGGTGTTTACAGACTCTCTTGCCCCGGCAGAGTGGTCTTTTAGCACTTATGTACGTCCTTATAAACTCGGCACAGAAAGTCACGCGGTCGAAGAAGCGCTCTGGGCTGTAATGGCCGGTGCTGACCGATACATTGATCTTATGGCAGACAATGGCATAGGAACTATAAATACAACAGGAACTATTTCCGGAGCTACAAACGGAACTTATCGTATTACATCAGCAAACTCAACTGTTGCTGCAAATAATGCAGGCTCCGCAAATACTACAGCAGCTGGGTATGAACTACGTCTTACTGTAACCGGTGGAAACACCGCTGCAGTTTCAATTGTTCGAGCAGGTGAAGGTTTTGCAGCGAATGATGATATTACAATTCCTGCGAGTGTTCATGGAGGTTCGGGAGCTCTTACAGTAGAAGTAGCTACTCTAAATGCAAAAGGTGTAATTGGATCTGTTGCAGTAAATCAGAATTCATCTGGCGCTAGTCCTGGCACTTATCAAATTACAACACAAAACTCAAGTGTAACAACTGGTACCGCTGTAGCCTATGACATTACAATCGTTGTTGCGGCAAACGGAACTGTTACTGCAACTCCGTCCATAACAGACGGCGGAACAAATGCTACAAGTAATGCGGTAATTACAGTTCCTACTACTACTATTGGTGGAAGTCAAGCCTTAACACTTGATGTAACTTTAGCCTCTGGCACCGCTAATGATGCGGGCCCTAACTTCTATCGTGCAGTAAACCCAGATACAAACTCTACTCACGGCCCTGCCGTAGTACAGCCGGGGGATTCAACTACCATTAACTTTGGTCAGTCAAACCGATCAACTCTTGGAGAGTGTAACTTGTACTTTGTAATGGAAACAAGTGCTACAAACCCCATGGTGTATAAGCTTCAGAATGCAGCATTTAATGAAGCTTCTCTTGACTTTGAAGTAGATGGTATTGCAACAATTAACTGGTCTGGCTTTGCAAAGAATATTATTGATATGCAAAGCTCAACTACAGCAGGTAGTTCTGTTACTGTTCAAACAACTAAAACAATTTCAGGAAACTCCTCTACAGGCTCTGCATTTGCTGCAGGTGACGTAGTTCTTTATAGTTCAGATGGTCTAAAACTTGGAGTTGTTCAGTCTTCAAGCTCTGCAAACTTTGCAAAAGATACTGGAGTAGATTCAACGGCTACCTTTATTCGTAACCGACTTACTCAGTTGCTTGTATCTACCTCAGATACAACAGCTTTCCCGAACGCTTCAATTGCTGGTGGAACCGGATCTTACAGCTTGACACTGACAGGTGGAAATATTACTATCTCAAATAATATTTCATACCTCGTACCAGAAGAACTCGGTGCTGTGAACATTCCAATTGAGCACGTAACCGGCGGTCGAACAGCTTCAGGTAGCTTTACTTGTTACTTGACATTTGACGCTGACAAGCAAGGTACTTCAGTAGACTTGTTTAACGATATGACAGCTCCGGGCGCAGGTCTTGGTTTGGAAAAAGTTGTAAACGACTTTGCAGTAACCTTCCAAGTTGGTGGTGCTGTATCTGGCCAACCACGACTTGATGTTACAATTCCAAAGTGTCACATCAACGTACCGGCTCACTCGATCGAAGATGTTATTTCGGTAGAAACAAACTTTGCTGCGTATACAGACGAATTCAACGTTGCAAACGAAATCGAGTTGACTTATCACGGAACTGCTATCTAATATATTTTAGATTAAATAAAAGCCCGCTTCGGCGGGTTTTTTCTTTTATGTACCAAAAAAAGTTCTTGACTTTTTACCCCTTCTCCCTTATAATTACAAAATATAAATTCATTCAAAAAAAGGAACCACAATGTCTGATGCACCTATCTCTTTAGCAAGTCTTATGACTTCAAGCAAAACTGTTAATATTGATTTTCCAGGTTATGCGGGAATGCAAGTCTCTCTTTGTTACTTAGCAAGAGAAGAACTACTCAAACTTCGTAAACGATGCGTAAGCACGAAATTTGACAAAAAAACTCGACAGCCTGAGGAAGTTTTAGATGAAGATAAATTTCTCGTTGAATACTGTAAATCAGTAATTAAAGGCTGGTCGGGACTGAAATATCGTTACCTAGAAGAGCTTCTTTTGGTAGATGTAGGAGACCTAGACCCGGACGATACTCTAGTGTATACTCAAGACAATGCTGAGCTTCTGATGAAGAACTCTACTATCTTTGATGGCTGGGTTACGGAGGCGGTCGCTGATCTTGAAAATTTTACTGGGAACAAATCGGACGAATAGAATCGTTATTAGATCGATTTGTTCGTGAAGCAGACTCAAAGATAGATGTAGATAAATACTTACTTGTCTGTGAACAACTAGGCGAAGAGCCTGACCCTGCCAAAATGCCGCTCGAAACTTCGTCATTTCCTGATGAAGTTCAAGTGGCATTTTTTATGTTTAGCCTACTACCAGATCACTACGAAGGTATGAGCGGAACATACATGGGAAAGTATTGGGACGGTATAGATTACTTTTTTAAGCTGTACGATGTTGAAGATCCTAGAACTACTTTGTTTTTAATGAAACTATACGAATCAAAGATAGTAAACTATAGAGCAGAAAAAGCGGAAAGAACTCGCAAAGCAGAAGAACGAAAAGCAAAAAGCGGTGGAAAAAATTACACCCATAATGTGAAAGGTTAATGGCCGATAACAAAATTACTATTGATATTGAAGTTAATGGCAAGATGCAAAAAGCAACCTTGTCTACGAAAAAGCTTCGTAAGCAATTAGATGAATTAGAAGGCACTCAAGATAAAGTAACTAAAGGTGCGTCTAATCTCAGTCGAAATATGCAGGGAGCAAGTAAGCGAACTGCAAATACTACAAAAGAATTTTCAAAACTTCAGCAAGGAATGGGAGGAGTTGTAGGTATTTATGCTACAATTGCTGCTCAGGTATTTGCTGTTTCTGCTGCTTTTCAATTTCTAAAAAGTGCAAGTGACGTATCAAATCTTATTGCAGGCCAAGAAGCTCTTGGCGCAGTAAGTGGTGTAGCATATAAAACTCTTACTGCAGGTATTCGAGAGGCAACAGCAGGACAGCTATCGTTTGCAGAGGCATCTAGAGCAGCAGCAATTGGTACTGCCTCTGGCTTAAGCCCTGATCAATTAAACGGTTTAGCAAATGCTGCAAAAAATGCTTCCGTAGCATTGGGACGAGACTTAACAGATTCATTTAATCGTTTAATTCGTGGTACAACAAAAGCAGAACCAGAACTGTTAGATGAATTAGGTATTATTCTCCGGCTTGATACTGCTTTAGGAAAGTATGCACAACAGCTAGGAAAAAATGCAAATGAGCTATCCGCTTTTGAAAGAAGCCAAGCAGTAGCAAATGAAGTATTAGAGCAAGCAAATAATAAGTTTGGCGCTCTCGAAAAGAATCTTGATCCTGGAATTTTTGCTCTTAATCAGTTCTTGAATAGTTTTGATGAGCTTATTAATACATTTAAATCAGGAGTAATTGATGTATTACGTCCTGTTTTTATATTTCTTTCTCAAAATACAGGAGCCTTAACAGCTTCTTTGGCTTTATTTGCTTTACCTATTATAAAATCAATTGTTCCTAATTTAGAGAAGTGGAGAGAAGCTGCACAAGAAACTCTAAAAACACAACAAGGTAAATATAAAGAGCTTTCAAAAGAAGCTAAAAGTTATACCCTCGACTTAGATAACCTTGGAAAGAAAGAAAAACAGATAAGAGCAGAGGCTGATAAGTTAGCCAAAAAAGCAGGAGGCCCTACAGATACTTCAGCTCAAGGAGGTTTAGCTTTTCTACAAGGAAAAGAATCTGCACAAACAGCCACAGGCATGAAAAATGCAGATAAAATTTTAAAAACTGCAGAAGCACAGCTTGCCGACAGCACCAAAAGAAGATCTGGTAAACTTGCACATATGAATGCAGAACAAGTTGCAGATATGCGAAGATCTTATGAGCTGAGAGCCAGAATACTAAAGAAACATAATATCCAAGATGCGGGTATTATGAAACAGATTGAGTTAAGAGCAAAATTAACCTCAGCTAAAATTGAAGGCTTTTTTACTAAAATGGGCGCTGCAGTTTCAAAAGCTTCTATTGCAATGTCAAGAGTTATGAATGCTGCTTTTGCAGCTACAGGCATAATAGGCTTCGCATTTCTTATAAAAGATTTAGGAGGTATGATGCTTGATGCATTTATACCGGGAAGAAAAGAATTAAAAAAACTACAAGGCGCTGTTGACGATACAAAAGAAAAATATGAGACTTTAGCAGATGAACTAAATCGCGTTAACAATGCAATGAGAGACCCTTCTATAAATTTAACTACTAGAATGCAGCAATTGGGAAATGCAGTAAATTCTGCAAATATTCCTCAACTACTAGCAGATTTTAAAGAGTTAGAAAGACAGGAAAAAGCAGGAGCGAATGTAGACGAGTTAAGGCTAAATCTGGAGAATACTTTAAAATCAATAGGAAGAGTTAGTCCAAAAACAGAAGAACTAACAAGAAAAGTGTTAGAGGGCGGACTGGGTGCGAGAGCAGCCAGACAAGAATTATTAAATTATAATAATACGTTAATAGAAGCAGCAGCAGCTTCCAAACAGTTAGCAGACAGTCAGCGTGCAGCTCAAGAAGAGCTTAACAAGTTAATGGAAGCCTCAAAACCAACTACTATACTTGATGGCTTTAATGCGAGAATGAAAGCAAATGATGAGTTAGCCCAAGCAGAAATGAAAGGGTTAAAAGAGGCAGAAGACGGTAATAGAAGTCGACTAAATGATTTGCTAGCTCAGCAAAAAGTCCTATTAAGTAATATGGAGATTACGAAACAAACTCTACCAGGACATCAAGAAGTTGAAGGGTACGATCCGGCTCAAGTTAGTCGAGCGAATCAGCTACAAGACGATATCGATGCACAAATGGAAATAATTAAAGCAGATTCTCTAGCCCTAAGAATTGCAGAAGAAAAAAATGCAGCACAGACTGAATATGTAAGAATCTTGGGCGAGGCCAGTGATAAAGCAGAGGAAGGGTATAATCTAGCTGTAACTCAAGAAAGAGAGGCAAACGCTTTAAGAAATGCAGGAATTTCATTAGAAGGTAAATTATTGAATTTACGTGCTGCAGAGGGAAAATCTCAAGCAAAGTTAACAAAACTAAGGACTGCGGAAACAGAGTTAGCAGAACTACTTGAATTAGCCTCGCAAAGTCAAAATGAAGAAATACAACGTATGCTTCCGCATCTACAACTGGCACTCGGTACTATGTCAGCCCAAGCAGAGGCAGCACAAACAGATTTAGATATAGCAAAAGAAAAAAATGCGATACAAAGACAAATTCTGCCTTTACAAAAAGAAATTGCAGATTTAGCTACTGGTCAAAAAGTAATAGAAGGAGCAAAACAATTACTAAGTATTGAGCAAAAGCGCCTTGGTACAATTAAAGGAATTTCTGATGCTCAGATGGACGATGCTAAGAGACAGATAGACTTAGAAGCGCAAAGAAGATCTGTAGGCAATCCATTCTTTGATGAAGAACAGTTTAAGCGCCGAGAACTTATCGAGTTAGAAAAAAACACTTTAGAAGAAAGAATAAATCTAGCAAGACTAGAGTCCTCAATAAAAATTAAACAAATAGAGCAAGAAGCCAAGCTTCAAGATATAAAAAGAAAACAAACTATTCTAGAGCTTAAACAGTTTAGAGCTCAAGAAGTTGCACGACTGGATAGTAATGAGCAGTATCAAGAAGCTTTAGACACTTTTGAATCCATAAGCGGATTAATTACTGATATGGAAGGTTTAAACTTCCAAGAGGCTGCAAATGATGCAATTCGTCTTGAACAAACTCTTCTTAAAGTAGAAGAAAGAAAAATGCGTGGAGTAGTGGACGGTTTAGAGATAGCAGAAGAAAAAGCTTCCGCCATGAATCAAGTATTAGGAACTGCAGGCGAAGCCTTTAGAGATGGTCTAGGAGATGCAATCGGAGCAACTTTCGATGTAATTACAGGCAAGACTAGTAGCCTTAAAGATGCGCTTGCTGGAATAGCTCAGGATGTATTACAAACTGTTCAAGATAAGTTTATAGAAGAAATGTTTGTACGTCCAATCATGGAAAGTGGATTTTTCGGAGATCAAAAGAAAGACTTCACTCCTGAGCAGATAGCACAAACCGCTCAACAAGGTGTGCAGGATGGCGTTACTGCCGGAGGGAAGGCTTTAGCTACAGAAATTAAAACTGCGGCAGAAGGCGTTGCTGAAGTAATAAAAGAAGGTGGTCGTCTTGCAGGAGAACAGATACAATCGTCGGGTTGTTTGAACTTATGTAGTGAACAACAAACTGTTTCTCAAAAAACGGGCATGGATACAGGAGAAGTTACTACTGCAACTATTCCCGAAGAAACAGTAAAAAGTGCAGATGTACTACAAGAAATCACAGTTCCACCAAGAGAAAAGAAAAAAGATGCAGACGGGAATGTTATACCAGATTCTACAGATGGCAATGAAGGAAAAAGTCCTTTAGATGGATTGAAAAGTGTTTTAGGAGAAAATATTGCAGCTACGGGTTTGTTAGTGGGTACTGTGCTAGGAAATACAACAATCGGAGAAAAGATACAAAAAGTTAGTGCGGCATTGCTTGCTATTGATATGATTATGAAAATACTAGCAAAACTAGGATTAATTTCAGAAAAGGCAAATACTACTGCTCTTATAGCAAATACAGCAGCTACTCTCAAAGCCGCAGCTACCAATCTTTTCTTTAAAGATGGAGGCCTAGTTTCAGATAAAGTATCGGCTTATAATACCGGAGGCATTGCAAAAGGCCCACGATCAGGGTATCCTGCAGTTTTACACGGAAACGAAGCAGTAGTTCCTCTGCCTGATGGAAGAACCATTCCTGTAACTATGCAAGGCGGTGGTGGAGGCCAACAAAATAATGTTACTGTAAATGTAAATGTAGACAATGAAGGAGGAGCTTCTTCATCAGTATCTCAAACAGATGGAAGAGCGGCTACTGAACTAGGAACTTTAGTGGCCGTAGCAGTTCAAAAAGAATTGCAAAATCAAAAAAGATCGGGTGGAATACTTAGCCCGTACGGAGTAGCATCATAATGGCAAAAAGAGCGTTTAGTTTTACTATACCGAAACCTGTGACAAGCACTACCGCGGGACAGCCAGGTGTTGCGGGTACTCCAGAAAGATTAATGTACGATGATTTAGGCACAAAATACTTTGATGCTGATTCGGGAGAAAATCGTGATGCTATTATTGCTTACAACTTTCCGAGCGGAGCTACAACAGCAGAAATAAAATTTGATAGAGGATTTTCTCGAACTAGAGAGCAAAGAGTTTTAGTTGCAAATTTTGGTGATGGGTATGAACAAAGAGTTCGAGATGGTCTAAATCATATTACAGAAAAGTTTACTGTTAATTTAGCAAATAGAAGGTGGGAAGAAATAGCTCTTATATCTTCTTTTTTAGATACTAAAACTCCTCAAAGTTTTTCTATAATTTTAGAACGAGAAACTCTTAAAGTTGTTTGTGATACTTACAGTGTAAATATAGGTCACGATGATGTTCAATCACTTTCTATGGAACTAAGACGAGTCTACTAATGAGTGAAATAATTGCAAGAGAAGTACAAAAGCTAGAGATGGCTCCGGACGAAGCTTTTGTCACTTTGTATGAAGTTGAGCTTACAGAAGGAGCCGAACCTTTGTACTTTCATTCAGAAAATACAGAAAATGTCATAAAATTTAACAACGGTGCATCAGGAACTCAGCCAAAAGAGTATAATGCTTTTCCAATAGCAATGAGTGGAATAGAAATTAGAGGAGATGGAGCTCAGAATCGACCAAGTATAACAATTCCAAATGTTGAAAGTTTATTTAAATCTGGATCTGCTTTTGATAAAGATCTTACAGATACCACAAATGATTTTCAACTAGATGATTTAGTTGGAAAAAGAGTAACTCGTAGACAAACTCTTTCAAAATATGTAGAAGAAGTAGGAGTAGATACCACTAGAACCTCTCACTTTCAGTTTCCAAAAGCAACATATATTATAGATAGAATTGCTTCAAAAACTTCCATTGCTGTTCAGTTTGAATTAGCAAGCCCTTTTGATTTATCCGATGTAAAAGTACCTAGTAGAGTTGTAACAGGAAAATACTGTCCTTGGGTATATAAACAATGGACTGAATCAAATACTAATGTCAAAAGTGCTTGTTATTGGAAAAATACTTTATCAGATGGGACAAATGATGTATTATTATTTTTTACTATTGATGATGAACCTTTAGTTCTCAAAGATTCTTCAATATCCTTATTATTCGATACAACTCATGCAAGTAGAGGCGGAGCCTCGTATGGAAAAAATGGATTTGCATTTCATAATGGTATATACTATCAATGCTTAATACAAGGTACTACAAGTGATCCTTTTGAGGGTAGTGGAAATTGGAGAGTTGTAAGAACCTATGAGCTTTGGAGACCTGGAAATACATACGAGGTTAATGAAGTAGATAATAGGCAAAATGATTATGTATATGACAATGGAATAGTCTATAAAGCTATGAGGCGCAGTGGTCCGGGTACTAACGCAAATCCTGGGCCCGGCGCAAAAGTTCCTGCGGATAATCCTGCTTTTTGGATGCAAGCAGATGTGTGCGGAAAACTTTTACAATCTTGTAAAGCTCGTTACCAAGCAAGTGTGCTTCTTCGAGATAATACAAATAATCCAGGATTCAACGTTGTAAATCCAAATCCAAGAGCTGTAAATGATAGAGGTACAGATACAACTGGCAGTATTGCAAATTTTAATGGTGTAAGTCGTCATCACGGAGCGCCTCTAGCAACTTTTAACAATAATATTTCACTACCATTTGGAGGGTTCCCCGGAACTCGTAGAATAAGATGATACAAAACTTTTTGACTGAAATAGAAAGTCATTTTGCAGAAGAATACCCAAAAGAAGGATGTGGCCTTTTAGGAATAAAAAAGGGAAAAGCAGAGTGGCTGCCCTGTAAAAATATAGCAGAAGTAAATGAAAACTTTATTATGGACTCTAGTGAGTACATAAAGTATAAAAGAACCCATGATATAGTGGGTGTTGTACATAGCCACCCCGATGAAAGTCCCGAACCGAGCATTCCAGATATCAATCAATGCAATGCTTTAGGAATACCTTACTATATCTTTTCTTACCCCGATATGCAAATGGCAATAGTAAAGCCAAAAAAAGATTTAACAGAGCTTTATGGTAGAGAATATGAATTTGGGGTGACGGATTGTTTCGAAGCGGTAAGAGACTACTATTTAT
>Ga0160423_10001715_pt1 | contig 18318 bp, 20 predicted proteins | sample CRUFie14St8metaG_FD_108191 | JGI IMG/M metagenome (GOLD analysis project Ga0160423, IMG submission 108191) | Marine microbial communities from the Costa Rica Dome - CRUD Field 142mm St8 metaG | ecosystem: Environmental > Aquatic > Marine > Oceanic > Photic zone | place: Costa Rica: the Eastern... | reverse complement strand
CGATACTTATTCAGGATATGGAGCAAGAGCAAGAGATTTTGTAAAAGCATTAATTAATTTACAAAAATACGAGGTAAAAATACTACCTCAAAGATGGGGCACAACACCGGAATCATTTCTAGATGAAAATACAGAATGGAGTTATTTGAAAGAATACTTAATAACGCAATTAACCTATCAACCAGATATATGGATACAGCATAGTATTCCAAATGAATTCCAACCGGTAGGTAAATATAATATTGGATTAACTGCTGGTATAGAAACTACTTTATGTAGAGCTGAATGGTTGCAAGGATTAAATAAAATGGATCTAATAATCGGTTCCTCAAATCATACTTTAGCTAGCTTTAAAGAATCTAGATATGAAAAAAAAGACTCTAAAACAAATCAACATATAGGTGTAGTTGAAATAGAAAAACCAATGGAAGTAATATTTGAAGGTATAGATACTAATATATTTAAACCGGAAAAATCAACTTTTAAATTAAATACTATTAAAGAAGATTTCAACTTTTTATTTGTAGGTCATTGGATGCAAGGTAATATAGGAGAAGATAGAAAGAATGTTGGTTTACTAGTAAAAATATTCTTTGAGTTATTTAAAAATAATAAAAAAGCTCCAGGATTAATTTTAAAAACATCAGGAGGAGTTTCTTCGAATATGGATAAAAATGCAATACTTAAAAAAATTGATACAATTAGAAAATCAATTAATGCAAAAAGATTACCTAACGTATATGTAGTGCATGGTGATATGACTAATCAGGAACTAAACTCATTATATAATCATAGAAAAGTAAAAGCAATGATAAGCTTAACAAAAGGTGAAGGTTTTGGTAGACCTTTATTGGAATTCTCTATGGTTAAAAAACCTATAATTACAACTGGATGGTCTGGACATATAGATTTTTTAGATAAAGAAACTAGTATACTTTTAGGAGGAGAATTAAAACCTGTAGATGCAACAGCTGTCAATGATTGGATTATTAAAGACAGTAAATGGTTTAATGTAGATCTCCAATCATGCGCTAATGCAATAATGACAGTGTATAAAGATTATGAAGTTTGGTTACGAAAAGGTAAAACCCAAGGTACAAATAATAGAAAGAATTTTAGTTTAGATAAAATGCAAGAAACTATTGATACTGTACTTACTAAGCATTTACCTAAATTTGCTAAAGAAGTAAAAATTAATCTACCTAAACTAAATAATTTAAGTAAAAATAAAAAAGAGTTACCAAAACTTAATTTACCAAAATTAGAAAAAATAGACAATGAATGATAATTTAACAACCTGTCCTTGTGAGCGTCAAAGTGATGCATGCTATAAAAGACAAGTAAGTATGGAAGTTACAAATTATATTTGTTACGGATGTGGATTTCAAAGTAATTCTTTAATGAAAGTAGGACAGGAATTTTATGAAGAACAACTAAAAAAGCTTCCTGAACTTTATAAAGATTTAATGTTTGAGGATAAAAGCGGATTAAAATGGATGCCATCATTTTTCGATATACAAGGTAAAGGGTCCGTTTTTGTTATGGGTAAAAATACTAAAAATTGGACATGGTCAGCAATGAAGCATTGCGAAGTGCAAGAAAATGAAAAAGAGATGTTTAAAAACCCAAACGGTGAATACTACAAATATAAATCTGATACAAAGACATTAAAACAATTCAGTCAATCAGATTTTATAGAAGCTCTGGATTATATTGGTATGTTTGAAAATCAAGAAGATGAAGATTAGTTATGCTATTACAGTTTGTAATGAACATGATGAATTAGATAGACTTTTATTAGTATTAGTAAATACAATACGAAAACAAGATGAAATAGTAATTCAGTGTGATAAAGATAATACAACACCTGAGGTACATTTAGTCATAAGTAACTATGATGATATAATAAAAGTTATTGAATTTCCTTTGAATAAAGACTTTTCTTCTTTTAAAAATAATTTAAAAGATAACTGTGTAGGTGATTATATCTTTCAAATAGATGCAGATGAATATCTACATCCTATATTTATAGAACATCTCCCGGATATTTTAGAATCTAATCCTGAAGTAGACTTATTTTGGGTACCGAGAATAAATACAGTAGAAGGTATAACGCAAGAGCATATACAAAAATGGGGATGGAGAGTAGATGAAAATAAAAGAATAAACTTTCCTGATTATCAGTCTAGATTATTGAAAAATATTTCGTATATTAAATGGGAAAATAAAGTACATGAAGTTATAAAAGGATATGAAGTTGAATCAAGATTACCGCAAGATAATATATTCTGCTTAATCCATCCTAAAAGTATACAAAAGCAAGAAAAACAAAATAAATTATATAGTAAGATATGAAACATAATAAAAAAGTTTGGTACGCTCCTAATAAGTTTGAAGCTTATGGTGAAGAAGAAATTAAAGCTGTTGAGGATTGTCTACGAGATGGTTGGTTAGCAGGATTTGGACCACGCACAGTTGAATTCGAAAAACGTATTGCTAAGTATTTTGGAAAGAAATATGGAGTATTTGTTAACTCAGGTTCCGCTGCTTGTTTATTAGCATTAGCTAGCTTACAATTACCAAAGGGTACTAAAGTAGTAACCCCTGCTTGTACGTTTTCGACTACCCTTGCTCCTATTATTCAACTAGGATTAGTTCCTGTTTTCGTAGATGTTGATTTAGATACATACTGCGTTAACACCAAAGAACTATTATCAGTTATTGATAAGGATGTAAAAGCATTAATGATACCTAATTTAATAGGTAATAAGCCTGACTGGAAAGCAATTAAAGAAGGACTTATCGAAATGGGAAGAGAAGATATCATCCTAATCGAAGACTCGGCTGATACAGTAACTCATACCCCAGAAACAGATATTTCAACAACAAGTTTTTATGCATCACATGTTATAACTGCAGGAGGAAGCGGCGGCATGGTAATGTTTAATAATGAAAAATATCGCAATATAAGTCTTCAATTTAGAGATTGGGGCCGTATAGGAGATAATTCGGAAGATATGTCTGATAGATTTAATCATAAGGTAGATGGTATACCATATGATTATAAATTTTTATATGGTGTTTTAGGATATAATATGAAATCATCTGAAATGAATGCTGCTTTTGGATTAGTTCAATTAGATAGATTTAAGAAATTTGAAAAGATCCGCAGACAAAACATAGAGAGATATATCCAGAACCTAAAAGGTGTAGGTGATTTAATCTTACCTGATGATAGTATTAAACCAAACTGGTTAGCGATCCCACTTCAAACCTCAAAAAGATTTGAGCTTTTACATTTTCTAGAAGATAATAATATTCAAACACGAGTAACTTTTGCTGGTAATGTAACAAGACATCCAGTTTATAGAGAATATCTCCAGGAATTTGTTAATTCTGATACTATTATGAAAAATGGATTTCTATTAGGAGCCCATCATGGTATGACAATTGAAGATGTAGATTATGTATGTGATAGAATTAAAGAATTTTTCGATAAATGAAAATAGCATTTATCACAGAAATGAACTTTAAGGGAAAGATTCCTGGTTCTCATGAAAATATGAGAACAGAGTTCGCATGGATGAACGCGTTAGATGCAAATCATTATCCAATAGTAGAATATAGTTTAGTAAATAATTATGATCATGTATTTGTAATTTTTCCAAAAGGTATTTTTAATTTAAATGCAGTAGGAGCAAAAATATCAAATAATTATAATCCAATTACTGAATTATTATCACAACCAATCACAGCAACGCTAAAGCAAAATAATAAAAAAGTACACTATATCCAAGAAGGACCTAATTGGTTATTTAATGATTATGAAATAGTAGATCAATTTAATTTTTATAATAATTTATCAAATTGCGATTCAATATATTCACATAATGAATACGATTGTAAATTTTATCAAGGTTTATTCCCGGATAAAGAAATTAAAATAATACCTACACTTTTAATTGAAAATTTAATTAAAGATATAAATGCGCAACCTGAGTCAAAAGTTATTATTGGTGGTAATTTTGCTAGATGGTATGGAGGATTTCAAAGTTATATTGTATCAAATGAGCTAAATGCTGAGAAATGGACACAAGAATCTCATGCAAAAAGATATCAAGAAAATGAAATAGATGACCTAAATCATCTACCAAGATTGAATTGGCTACAATGGATGAAAGCTTTATCTACTTTTAAGTATGCAGTTCATTTGATGCCAACAGTAGCGGCAGGAACATTTAGCTTAAATTGCGCATACTTTGGCATACCATGCATTGGTAATAAGAATGTAGATACACAAAAAATATGTCACCCTGAGTTAAGTGTCGATGTAAATGATGTAAGTAAAGCGCGAGAATTAGCTAAAAAGTTAAACGATAAAGATTTTTATACAGAATGTAGTAACATTAGTAGAGAAAATTATAATAAGTTTTATAATTTAAAAGAATGGAGAAAAAGAATAAATTTGTAATTATAATTACAAGCTATAACGATGAGGATTGGGTTGATTATAATATAGCAAGTATTTTAAATCAAAATTATACAAATTACGAGGTTATGTATTATGATGATGCATCTACTGATAATACATACAGTAAAGTAAAAACCCTAGCGGAAAATGATAATAGATTTAAAATTTTTACAAGAACTGAAAATAAACAAGCACTTCACAGTTATATTGAATGCCTTGATAATATAAATGATGAAGATATATTAGTTTGTGTTAGTGGTGATGATTGGTTATTCGATGAAAACGTATTAAATAATTTAAATAATTATTATAATAATAATGATGTATGGATGACGTATGGTAAATTTTATTGCTGGGATGGTAAATCCGATAGTGCAGTAGAAGCTAATCCACAAAACACACCATATCCTGATTTGATACATAAGTATAAACTATATAAAAAAGATGTTTGGAGAGCATCGCATTTAAGAACATTTAAAGGATTTTTGATAAAAAAAGTTTATAAAGAGCATTACAGATCTAAAATAGACTTAAACTACTTTGATCATGCGTCTGATCTAGCGATTAGCTTCCCTTGCTTAGAAATGTGTGGTAAGGAAAGAATAGGTGTGGTAGATTTCCCAACATACATTTATAACGTATCAAATAATAACCAAGAAAGAACTCATAAAAGGGAATCTAATTCAAATAATCAAAAATACGAATTAGAAATTCGTACAAGAAAAACATATTCAACATTAGTAGATAAAAATAGTAATCCAGTATTACTTCCACAAATTAATGTTTTTGGTGATAATAAGGAAAGACATTCTATCCCAACTAACTTTACATATGTTTATAATCAAACTAATCTTGAACATGATTTAACTTTATTGCAAGATGATGCTATTTTAAAGTACTTAAATAAAGAAATTATAGTAGATAACACCAAACCAATAGTAGCTCTTGTAGCAGAAGGTCCACATTTGTTTAATCAAGAAGAAGTATATAGCAAAGTAATAGCTAATCATAAAAAATTTCATACTATTCTAGGTTGGCATGAAAGTTTGCATAATTTACCAAATCATATTTTTTACCCAATAACGGAAATATCTCAATGGAATTTATTGCCGGAAGAATTAGATACCACTAAATTTAAAATTTATAATAAAACAAAATTAGTATCTTTTATAACAAGTAATAAAAATCTTTGCAGTGGACATAAATTAAGATTAGATTGTAAAGATTATATTCAAAAACAAAATTTAAATGTTGATATATTTGGTAGAGGTATTAATCCTATAAAAGCAAAAGTAGATGGTTTAAAAGATTATTATTATAGTATTGCTATGGAGAATGATAAATTACCATACTATTTTACGGAAAAAATAATAGATTGTTTTTTAACTGGAACAATTCCGATTTACTATGGTTGCAATAATATAGATAAATTTTTTAATCCAAAAGGAATTTTAACTTTTAACACTACAGAAGAATTAGTTAATATAATTAATAATCTAACAGTAGATTTTTATCAAAAAAATAAAAACGCAATAGAAGAAAATTTTGAAATAGCACAATCATTGTGGATGAATAATGATAGATTTTTTAATAAATTTATAAAAGAAATATTATAAATGGATATTTTAATTTTTTCTAAAGACAGAGGCTTTCAGCTCTTTAGCACAATAGAAACACTTTTAAAATATGTTAAAGGGATTAATAATATATTTGTTCAATTTTCATATTCAAATGATAGATTTTTAGAAGGATATAAAAAAATCAATAATTTTTATAAAGATGTAATTTTTATTGATGAAACTAAATATGGTTTTAATGATACCCTCTCAGCTATTATACACAATGAAGTTACATCAAAAAATATATTCTTAGAAGTAGATGACAATATTTTTTTTAATAATGTTGATTTATTAGATTTAGAAAATCAATTTAATAATACTAATGCGTCTAAACTATCAGTAGGTTTAAATATTAAAATATTTAACAAAAAATATTATACAGCAAAAAATAATTTAGCAGTAATAGATAAATCAAAACCTATTGATAATAAAATTCAAGAACTAAGCTTGAAGTATTCTTTTAATGTATCTAGTGCAATACATAGAACAAAAGATATAAAAGAATTATTAAATAATATATCTTGCTCTAATCCGATAGATTTAGAAATCAAAGGCTCTTCTTCATCAATTTTTATTAATTATCCATATAATTTATATTACACAAAAGAGGTATGTAAACAAATACATACAAATAATTTTGGAAAGAGATATAAAGAAATTTATAGTACTGATATTTTAAATAATTATTTGCTGAATAATGAGGTTTTAAATTTATCTTCTGATAAAATTAAAAAATATGAAACCGATATGAGGTGGTTTAACGGAGAAGATATAAAAAGGTTTCCGATATTTCCATGGGAAATTCCACCAATCTATCATTCAGATATATTTAACAATCGAAAAAAAATATATTAAAGTATGAGAAAAATTTTAATTACAGGAGGTACAGGTATGGTAGGTAAGCATTTAAAAAAACTTATACCAGATGGCTATTATATAGGAAAAGAAGTAGATTTAAGAGATATAAATCAAATAGACATACTTTTTAAAAATAATAATTTTACTCATGTAATACATTTAGCAGCTAAAGTGGGTGGCATAAAAGATAATATAAATAATCCTGCCGATTATTATGATGATAATATTCTTATTAATACAAATATAGTAAGAGTAAGTAAAAAATATAATATAGATCGATTTTTAGGAATATTAAGTACCTGTATTTATCCGGATAAAGTAAATTCGTATCCAATGAAAGAGGAAATATTGCATGATGGTCCTCCAACACCTACTAACTTTAGTTATGGATATGCTAAAAGATGCTTAGCAGTCCAAATAGATGCTTATAATAAACAATATAATACAAAATATAATTATATTATCCCAACAAACTTATATAGTGAATATGATAATTTTGATAATGATAATAAAATGCATTTTGTTACTGCATTGTTAAAAAAGATAAGAGATAGTAAAGATGGTACTATTGAATTATTAGGAGATGGAACTCCAATGAGACAATTTATATATGCTGAAGATCTAGCTAAAATAATAAAATTAACAATTGATAATGATATAACAGAATCATTTAACGTTAGTAATACTGAAAATTTATCAATTGATAAGATGGCAAATATAGCTTTAGAAGAAGTTGGAAAAGAATATAAAATTCATTATATTTATCCACATCTTAATGGTCAATTAAGAAAAGATGTTTGTAATGAAAAATTAAGGAATATATTTCCTAATTTTAAATTTACTAGTTTTAGAGAAGGTATTAAAAAGGTTTATGATAAAATTAGTTAGTGATACTATAGATAAAAATGATATTAAATCTTTAATTGAATGGTTAGATAAGGATCCTATTCCAAGATTAACTAAAGGAGACTTAACTAAAGAATTAGAGCAAAAATGGTCTAACTATCTAGGAACAAATTACTCAGTATTTGTAAACTCTGGATCCTCAGCAATATTATTAACACTTGCAGCATTAAATGAATTAGGTAGATTAAAAAATAATAAAATAGTAGTCCCAGGATTAAGCTGGGCAACTGATGTAAGTTCTCCAATGTTACTTGGATTAGAGCCAATATTTTGCGATTGTAATTTGAATGATTTATCATGCTGTTTAGATGACTTAGAGATTTTATTTGCAAAGGAAAATCCATCTGCATTAATATTAGTATCACCATTAGGACTAGTTCCAGAAATGGATAAAGTAATTGAATTATGTCAGCAATATGATGTGATACTTCTAGAAGATGTTTGTGAGAGTATGGGTTCAAAATATAAAGACAAATACTTAGGTACATTTGGTGTAGCATCTTTTTTCTCAATGTATTTTGGACATCATTTATCAACTATTGAAGGAGGGTTTATTAATACAAATGATGAAGAGTTATATCATATGTTATTAATGATGAGAAGTCATGGATGGGATAGAGACCTTCCAGAATGGAAACAAAAAGAATTAAGAACTAAGTATCAAACATCTGACTTTGATTCTTTATATAATTTTTATGTTCCGGGATTTAATTTAAGATCTACTGATTTGCAAGCTTTCTTAGGTTTAAGAGCTATAGATAAGCTAGAAAAATATAGTAAGGTACGAAATAAAAACTTTAATTATTATATTGAAAAATTGAATAATAATCTTAATCTAACTGTAGATAGAGATAATTTTATATCAAGTTTTGCTATACCAGTAGTAAGTGAAAATAGAAATAAAATAGTAGAAAAGTTAATAGAAAATAATATAGAGGTGAGACCTTTAATAGCCGGAAATATGAGCAATAAACCTATGAGTAAAAATTATTACAGAGAACTAAATAATTGTAATATAATAGAATCAAAAGGTTTTTATATTCCTAATCATCAAGATCTTTCTTTAAAAGAAATAGATAAAATAATTAGTATTATTAATTCAATATGAAAAGAGCATTAATCACAGGCATAAATGGACAAGATGGATCATATCTTGCTGAATTATTATTAGAAAAAGGATATGAAGTGTGGGGTATTCTTAAACGAAATTCTATAGCAGAAAATCAAACTGCTCGGATACCTAATAGTATATTTAATAAATTAAAATTAGAATATGCTGATATGACTGATATGTCATCCTTAGTAAGAGTATTACAGCTTTGTATGCCGGATGAGATATATAATTTAGCTGCACAATCACATGTTAGAATATCTTTTGATCAACCGCTATATACAACTGAATCAGTAGCAAATGGTACTTTAAAATTATTAGAAGCAATGAGATTGATTTGTCCTGAAGCTAGATTTTATCAAGCATCATCATCAGAGATGTTCGGAAATAATATAGATGAAGATGGATATCAAAGAGAGAGTACACCAATGAGTCCAGTATCACCGTACGGATGTGCAAAAGTATTTGCATATAATATATGTAAGAATTACCGTAATGCATATGATTTATTTATTTGTAATGGTATACTATTTAATCATGAGTCTCCACGTAGAGGTACTAACTTTGTAACTAATAAAGTAGTTAAAGAGGCTGTTAAAATTAAGTTAGGATTAACTGATAAATTACTGCTAGGAAACTTAGATGCATGTAGAGATTGGGGTCATGCAAAAGATTATGTTTATGCAATGTGGTTAATGTTACAACATGATAAAGCAGATGATTATGTATGCTCAACTGGAATATCACATTCAGTAAAAGACTTAGTACAATATGTTTTTAATAAATTAGAATTAGATTGGGAACGATACATTGGTGTGGATCCTAAATATTATAGATCAGAAGAGCTAGAATTTTTAAAAGGAGATTGTAGTAAAATAAAAAATACATTAGGTTGGAAGCATGAATATACATTTGAAACAATGTTAGATGAAATGATTAGTTATTGGGAAAAATTTTATAATGAATAAGCACAAACTTATAATAGCTAATATGTATAGAGCAAAAAACAAAACTGCTTTTTTTGCAATACATCAAGCTATAACTAGACTACCAGAATTTGATATAGATTTTCATATTATTTGGGATGATCCAAATTATGAAGATAAATGGACAAAAAAAATAAATAGTTTAAATTGTAATATAATTTCATACACTAAAGAACAATTAAATAATTATTGCTTAGAGCAGGGTATATCACAAGAACAAATTGATAAATTTGATAAATTTAAATCAATTTATTTTATATTACATGGACATTATATGCGCAAAAATAATATTACTGATTATTATTTAATATATGATGATGATATTATTTTAAAAGAAGAAATATCTGAATTAAAAACATGTTTAAAAAATAAGATACCTTGTTTAATATCAGAACCTATGAATAGTAGTTGTGATAAAGCAATGGCAAAAATTATATTTGAACTTTATGAAGGTAGTATAGAACAATATAAATCTAGAAATTCATTAATTTTTGGCTTTAATGCTGGGTTTCAAGGTCTTAGCTTAGAAATGTATGATGATTTTTTACAACCTGATACATTTAATTTACTACTTGGTTTATTTAACTATTCAGGAATTTACGATACAGAAGGAAATGAAATAACAGGTCCTGAAAGAAGCTTAATTGATACTCAACAGCAATCTTTTTTTAGTTTAATGAATATTATTCGATCAACAACACGCCCACATATTTTAACACCACATGAGTATTTTGTATGCCCTAATTGGGGTACACATCCTATCTACGGACCATTAAATCCGGAAAATGAATTCGAAGGTTGGGATATTAATATGAAATCTAAAGTAATACATTTTATCGGACATACAGTGTTTGATGGTAAATATTATGGTAAACCAAAAGTGTTTAATGAAATAGTAGATAATTATTTAAAAGAAAATAATATTGAGTTATGAAAGTAGTTTATGTAACAGGTTGTTTAGGATTTATAGGTTCCTATATAACAAGAACCTGCCTTAAAAAAGGATGGTATGTTAAGGGTGTAGATAAAATCACATACGCAGCTAATAAACATCTATTAAAAGAGTTTGAAAGATATGATAATTTTTCCTTTGTAAAAAGTGATATTAATGATCTGAAGTTTTTATACGATTGTGATTATATAATTAATACTGCAGCTGAAACTCATGTAGGAAATAGTATAGCTAATAGTGATGACTTTATACATTCTAATATAAATGGTGTTCATAATTTATTAGAATTAATAAGAAATCATAGAGGTGAAAATTCTAATAAACCTATCTTTTTACATTTCAGTACTGATGAAGTGTATGGAGATATTAACAATGGGTCTCATAAAGAAACCGATTTATTACATCCAAGTAATCCATACTCAGCAACTAAATCAGCAGCTGATCAATTAGTTTTAGCATGGGCAAGAACATATAATCTTCCATACATTATAGTACGTCCAACTAATAACTATGGAGTAGGTCAATATGTAGAAAAACTTATTCCTAAAGCATGTAAATATTTAAAATTGAATAAAAAAATTCCATTACATAATAATGGTACACCAATAAGAAATTGGTTACATGCTCAAGATACAGCTGAAGCAATAGTTACTATTATTAACAGTAAAGTAAAAAATGAAATATTTAACATAGCAGGAGGATTTGAGCAAAAAAATATTGACACAGTCAAAAAAATAATTAAAGTATATTTAGGAAAAACAAATTATTCTTCTTATATTGATGATAGTTATCAACGCAAAGGGCAAGATGTTAGATATGCTTTAGATGATATGAAGTTAAGAAGTTTAGGTTGGTCACCTAAAAAAACTTTTGATAAAGAATTACCTAAAATAGTTAAATATTATAAAAATAAATTTATTTGGTAGTTTAATTTTTAATTAAAAAATAATTATATGACAAAGACAAAGAAAGCACTCATTATTACTCATTCAGGATTTCAGGATCATGAGGTAATTTATCCTTATCATAGCCTTAAGGAAAATAATTTTGATGTTACAGTAGTAGCTGAAAAGCTTGGCAGATTTTATGGTATTTTAGGATGTCATATGGTAGGAGATGTTCTTACTACAGAATTTAATACTGAAAAAAGTAGAGAAAAATATTTAGAGTACGATATTTTAATTATACCGGGAGGGGTTAAAGCATTAGAAAAATTACGTTTAGAAGAAGGAGTTGTACAGTTTGTAAAAGAATGGAATAATTTAGATAAAACTATATTTTCACTTTGCAATGGAGCACAACTACTCATTACAGCAGATGTAATTAAAAATAAAGTAGTATCAGGTTATTATGCCATCGAAGCAGATATAAATAATGCCGGAGCGACATATCATCGAGGACCAGTTGTAGTTAGTGATAATATTGTATCTTCACCTCATTATGATTTTATGGGAGAATGGATGCGTACTGGATATGAAATATATAATCAAAGAGGAAAATGAGTTATAAAAAAAGTGTAGTAAAAAAGCCATGGGGGCATGAATATCTAGCATATGAAAATGAAGATGTTGGTTTATGGTTTCTTCATATAGAAAAAGATCAACAAACTTCAATGCATTGTCATCCGAAAAAAACAACTGGATTAGTTCTATTAAACGGAGAAGCTGAAGTATCTTTTTTAGCTGATAAAAGAAAAATTAAGTCACTAGATAAAGTTATGATTAGACGAGGACTATTCCATTCTACTAAAGCTTTATCAGATGGAGGAGCTTTTATTTTTGAAATCGAAACCCCTAAAGATAAACATGATTTAGTTAGATTAAATGATGCTTATGGAAGAGCTTCTAAACCTTATGAAGGTAAATCATTTGAAAGCTCTAAATCGGCTGAATGTTTATGGATTGAGGAACCTTCAGAAAACGAATCTATAATTTATAACTTTGCTGGTTGTAAACTATTAGTAGAAAAAATTACTAGTATCGAAGATATTAATAATAAAAAAGATACGGATATGATAATGTTTTTAAAAGGAGGCTTGATTAGAAATACCGATGATAATAAACATTTAGTTACTATTCCAGGAGATGTTGGATATGGTAAAATAATAAAGAAAGTATCGTTAGAGCTTGATGGTATTCATCCCGATACACTAACCCTAACTATAACAAAAAATGAATAGTAATAATTTTCCACCCGGTTTTGAAAAAGAGGCTAATAACTTAGCAATAGATTTTGATGGTGTAATACATAATATGGATAAAGGATTTTATGATGGTACCTGCTACGGAGATCCGCTTCCTGGTTCATTAGAAGCTATTAAATTATTATCTAAAAAGTATAATATTATTATTTATACAGCTAAAGCTAAGCCTGACCGACCTTTAATTAATGGCAAAACAGGAACTCAACATGTAGAGGAATGGTTAGAAAAATATAACATAAAAAAATATGTAGATTATGTTACAGCTGAAAAACCTCGAGCTATTCTTTATATAGATGATAATGGATATCGACATACAAATTGGACTACTACATTAAATTTTTTATCTGAATATGAAAATTAAACTTTCAGATTATATTTTTAAATATTTAGCAGAAAAAAATATTACAACAGCATTTTCAGTTTCTGGAGGTGCTGCTGCACATTTATTAGACTCGGCAAGAAAATATAAAATAAAGTATATAGCTAACTATCATGAACAAGCAAGTGCTATGTCAGCTGAAGGATATGCTAGAATAAATAATAATCCAGCATTAGTTTTAGTTACAAATGGTCCAGGATCGTCAAATACTATAACAGGAGTAGTAGGAGCATATCAAGATTCTATTCCTATGTTTATTATTTCAGGACAAGTACCTGTAAGTCAAAGCTTAGCAACACATCCTAACCTAAGACAAGCAGGGGTTCAAGAGCTAGATATTATCAAAATAGTTAAATCAATAACTAAATACTCTTATCAAGTAATTGAAGCAAATACAATTAAGTATCATTTAGATAAAGCATATCACGAATGCATCTCAGGAAGAAAAGGACCTGTTTGGTTAGATATTCCTTTAGATATTCAATCAGCTATTATTGAAACAGATGAATTAGAAGAATATAATATTCCCAAACAATCATATAAAAAATATGATATTGAAGAAATTTATAATTTAATATCTAAAGCAAAACGTCCTTTAATAATTACAGGTAATGGGATTCATTTATCAAATACTGAAAAGCTTTTTAAACAACTAATTAATAAAATTAAAATACCAGCTATAAGTACATGGACTTCTAAAGATTTATTTGATTGGAACGATCCATTATTTGTTGGTAATTTCGGTTTATTAGGAGAAAGAGCTGGTAATTTTGCAGTACAAAAGTCTGATCTTTTAATAATTTTAGGTAGCAGATTATCGATACCAAATATAGGATATAGAACGGAATTATTTTCTCCTAACTCTAAAAAAATAATGGTTGATATTGATCAGCATGAATTGAATAAATCTACATTAAATATTGATATTAAGATTAATGATGATCTAAATAACTTTATTCCTCATTTATTAAATTATATTCCTAATAGTATACCTTCTTGGAAGGAATGGATTAAAGAAACTAATAACTGGAAATCTAAATATCCTGTTTTTTTACCTGAGTATAAAGAAAATAAAAATAAAATTAATTCATTTTATTTTACTGAAGTATTATCATCATACCTAAAAGATAATCATGTAGTAGTTACTGATATGGGTACTAGTTATACATGTACTCATCAATCATTAAAAACAAATGGCAAAAATAGGCTTTATACTTCAAGTGGATGCTGTTCTATGGGATTCGGTCTACCTGGAGCAATCGGTACATACTACGGCAATTCAGATAAAGAAGTTATATTAATAACAGGCGATGGAGGATTACAAATGAATATTCAAGAATTGCAAACTGTAGCACATAATAATATTCCTATTAAGATATTTGTATTAAACAATAATGGTTACTTAGCTATTTCATTAATGCAAGATAATCTATTTAATAGTAGGTATATTGGATCTACTCCTGAAAGTGGAGTATCTTCTCCTAACTTTACTGAAATAGCTAGAACATATGGTATTCCTTCTATAAAATTTTCAAATAATTTAGAGTTAGAAGAAGGAATTGAAAAAGTTCTTAATCATAAAGGTCCTTTCTTATGTGAAATATTAATGCCATCTAATCAACTTTTAATTCCACGTGTCCAAAGTAAAAAAGATGCCAATGGTAAAATTACTTCTACCTCTATAGAAAATATGTTTCCATTCTTAAGTGAAGAAGAATTAAATAGTATAATGAAATGAGAATACTAATAACAGGTGGAAGTGGTTATGTTGCTAAAAGTTTATATAACGGATTAAAAGATCTATATAACATTACATTAGTTACTAGAAAAGATTTTGATTTATCGGACAATAATGCAACTAATAATTGGTTTAAAGATAAATATTTTGATACAGTTATTCATACAGCAGTAAAAGGAGGAAGCAGATTGACTAAGGATAATGCAGAAACGTTTTATGAAAATATTAAAATGTTTTATAATCTATATGATAATAAAGATCATTTTAAAAAATTTATACATTTCGGATCAGGAGCAGAAATATATAACCCAAATACACCATATGGATTTAGTAAAAGAGTAATAAATAATATTATATTAAAAGAAGATAATTTTTATAATATAAGAATATATGCTGTATTTGATAATAAGGAATTAGATAGTAGATTCATTAAATCAAATATATTAAGATATTTAATAAAGGAAAATTTTTTAATACATCAAGATAAAGAAATGGATTTCTTTTATATAAAAGATTTAATTACTTTAGTTAAATTTTATATTGATAATAATAATCTAGCTAAAGAAATAGAATGTAGATATAATAAAACTTTACTACTAAGTCAAATAGCACAAGCAATTAATAATTGTGGAGAATATAATAATAAGATAAAAATTAAAGATAAAGAAATAGGAACACCATATAAAGGTGTAGGTATCCATCCACAAATATATAATTTATCGTTAATAGGATTAGAAAATGGTATAAAAGAAACGTTTAATAAAATTTATGAAGAATTTAAGCATTTGTATTAACACAGCAAATAACGAATTAGATTATATAAAATTATTATTTAAATCTTTAAAAGATAATTTATCAACTTTTGAACATGAAATAATTGTATTTATTGATTCGGATAATCAAAATACTGAGGGATGGTTACAAACCCAAAAAGATATATTCCCTAATTTAAAAATATTAAAAAATATTTTACCTCTACCATACGGTTATGCAAGAAATATTAATACTATGTTTGAATATGCTACCAATGATATAGTAACTTATTTACAATCAGATATGGTAATAAGCAAAGGATATGATTTAGATATACTAAAGAATATTCAACCTAACATGATTTTATCATCTACAAGAATTGAGCCACCCTTACATGGACCAGGTGAAGAAAAACATACAATGAATTTTGGTACTGATCCTAATGATTTTATGTATGAAGAATTTATTAAATATTGTAATGAAAATAAACAATCAAAGTTTACTAATTACTTTTTCGCACCTTTTACATGTTATAAAGAAGTATGGAATAGTATAGGTGGACATGATACATTATTTAGAAGATCAAGAGAAGATTCTGATATTTTAAATAGATTAATACTTGCCGGAAATGAAATAGTACAAACCTGGGACGCATTAGTATATCATTTTACATGTACATCTTCAAGAGGTCCTGATTGGTTTAATAAAGAAAATAAAAAAGCTCAAGATAGAGCAGCACTTCAACAACAAGCAGATAAAATTGAACTTGCTAGAATGAATAGAAAATGGGGAGCATTTAGTCATGGTAAACCATTTAACTATTTTTATAATGTAACTGCTAATATTAATATTGATATAAATAACTTAGAAGCATTCAAAGCAGCAGAACAATTTTTTAATAAAACATATATTACTAATAAAGATTTTTACGATTACTATATTAGTATTGATGAACATGATTATGCTAATACATTATTAAAAATTGATAAGGATGTATGGGTGAAGTATTCATATTTGTACAATCAAGATAAGAAAGAAGATAGAATTATTTTAGGAGAAGGAGAAGGAGATATACAAGTTAATTTTAATTTAAGTGATGTTAATCAACATACATTCAATAATCTTATTATGAATCTACAACACATTATTCATGAATATGAGGAAGGGGAATATGAGTACGAAAATTTTAAGATAGTTATTAGTAAGAAAGAAAATAAAATTAAAGAGAAAATCGCGACGCGCAATTCTCAACCTAACCCAGAGGATACATATATATTAGTATGAAAGAGTATTTAAAGAAGTTAAGAACCGAGCTAGTGATGTCGCATATGTCCAATGGCTGGTATACTAGTTGGTTAAAAATGAAAATCAAACAAATAGAGGAAACCTTAAAAGGTAAATCATAAAGTAAGATATTTATTTATGAACATGAAAAACTTTATTGCCATGGATATTAAAAAGCAGCTAGAAAAACTTTCGAGGTTGTTGGATAATAAAGTTAGTGTGGAATTGTCGGAGACTACTTTATTAAAAGAAGAAGAGAAGACGTTTGTTCAGATAATAGAAAAGTTAAAACAGTTGGTTAGCAAAGCTGACAGAGTAGCCCAACAAACAGGTATTATTTTATTTGATCACGATGAAGAGTTTTTCGTTTTGATTGAGTTTTTATTAGACCAATTATATGGTAGAGAAAATTCTGAGATAATAATGTGGTGGGTGTATTCAAAGAATGAAGATCTTAATGATGTAGAGATTGAGTTTTTGGATGATGAGGATAAAGATTTTACCGATCAATTCAAAGACCTGGATACCATTCAAGATCTTTTTAAGAGAATCAAACAAAAAAAGAAATGAATTGTACAGTGTGTGGGGTGGTGATTAATCCTTTAAGGTTAAAGGCTTTGCCTGGAACAACGGTTTGTATAAATTGTTCGGATGTAACTCCGTATAGGGCTTTAATTAACACCAATGTTGATAGAGAGGACGTTAATCAAGAGATGGTCGTCTTCAAAGGAGATAAAAATAAGTAAAGAATGCCAAGACCAAAACCATTAAGTAAACAAGACATACTTAATGCAATGGATAAAACTTCTTCAAATCGAGCTGCGGCTCGGTACTTACACGTTTCGTTTAATCATTATAAGAAGTTTGCGAAGTTGTATAAAAATGATAAGGGTGTTGATTTGTGGGAAGCACATAAGAATCAAGCCGGACAAGGTATACCTAAGTTACTGAGAAATTCTGGGACGGAGGTGGGTATCTTTGATATAGTAAATGGTCATATTGATCCCTCGTCGTTTACACCCGAGAGGATTAAACAGAAAATGATCTCAGAAGGGTTG
>Ga0160423_10001714_pt1 | contig 18321 bp, 32 predicted proteins | sample CRUFie14St8metaG_FD_108191 | JGI IMG/M metagenome (GOLD analysis project Ga0160423, IMG submission 108191) | Marine microbial communities from the Costa Rica Dome - CRUD Field 142mm St8 metaG | ecosystem: Environmental > Aquatic > Marine > Oceanic > Photic zone | place: Costa Rica: the Eastern... | reverse complement strand
CGAAGGAAAAAATATGTCAAAATCTCTTAAAAAGTTACAAGAAAAAATAGGCACAAATGCAGATGGTTCTTTTGGTCCTAATACCGCAAGAGCAATTTGCAATCATTATGTACTTAATGCAGAGCGTGGATCACATTTTCTAGGACAACTTGTTCATGAGTCTGGAACATTTAAATATACTGAAGAAAATTTAAATTATTCGACAGAAGCTATCTTAAAAGTATTTGGTAAGTATTTTAAGACTCAAAGTGATGCAGAGCAGTGTGCCAGAAACCCTCAGGCGCTTGCTGATAAGGTTTATGGCAATCGGATGGGTAATGACGGTCAAGGTTATTTATGGCGCGGTAGAGGCTTTCTGCAAGTTACAGGCAAGAACAATTACGATCAATTTTGTGCAGATATGAATTTACCAGAAATAATGTCAGACCCAGATTTGGTTTCTAGTGATTATCCAATGGAAAGCGCGATTTGGTTTTTCAAAAGAAACAAGCTCTGGGATATTTGTGATCAGGGGGTAAATGATGAAACAATCAAAACACTCACAAAAAGAATTAATGGCGGTTATAACGGTCTTAAACACAGAAAAGAAGAAACTTACAAAATATATAATTGGTTAAAATGAAGACCTCAATTGCATACACAGGTAAGCTTTCCCAAAGACAATTAGTAAGGTTAGGCGGTCCAATTGCTTTTGTTTGTGGTCGTCGTCCATATGATACAATCCTTAATGATCTAACTGAAAATGGTTTTGTTTCTAATTATGACAATAACCTAGAACTTACAGACCTTGGAAGGCGAGAGTTAACTAGGTTAGTATCAATGGCAGGTTTGAAACCAGAACAATTTACTGATAAAGCGTATAAGGACGAGGCTTTGGCTTCACCAGTTCATTAGAAGCAACATCTGATCCTTTGCAATAAACGTGAACATTTTTGTGTGATGCAAATGGAACAAAGGTATCTCTTATTCTAGCTTTGTTATGTGAGCAGGTATCGTAGCTTGGGAAAACCAAATGATATTTTGTTTCTTCGCCTTCAATAAAAAAGCTTAAAACCATGATTGTATAATATTTTAGCATTGTATCTTTTCTCCTCTTTGAATATTATTTTTCGGGGGAAGGTCTCCTATACTTCCCCACGATTTCCCTTATAACGATTTTCTACAAATCCGTTGTGCCGATATTTCAAAGATTTGTTTTGAAATTTTGTTTGTTCTTGATCTGCTACGGCTTCCATAAGAATAGCGATTTCTTCTTCTGTAGGTAATCTATTAAATTTCTTTTTAAATGCCTCAATGTAATTCATATGTTATAACCCTTTTTTCTGAGTTCAGCTTTAAAATCTTTAAGTTCTTCTTTAGCCTGATAATAATTATTTGTGGCGTTTGAACTTGCATCATCACGCCATCTTTCTTTTTCCCAGTAATCAACTTCTTGTTTAAGAAACCTTAGAAAAGCTTTGTCATTTTCTGATAGTTGTTTTTTTTCCATTATGTGCCTTTCTAAATTGAATTTCATTGTTGTAACAAAATGTTCTCAGTTGAACAGGATTGATTTGAAGAATTTCAGAAGTAGCATTTAAGGTAAATCCTGAGTCTGCATACATTTTGATTTTGGAAATTTTCATTTCGCGTTTTGCTCGTCTATATTCTGATAATGCCTTATTGTAAATTTCGTCTGTCACGATCTTGCTTCACTCTCAAAACATATTCATGGTTAATTATTCCAAGATCAGGATTGCCAACAATACAAGGTTGTATCCATTTACGATCTTTTACACGTCCTTGAGGGTCTTTTGTTATACGCCAATGACCTCGCCTTACGTGCTGTCTTTTTGGTGTACCGTGTCCAGTAAACAATTGGTGATAAACATTTACACCGCTTTTAGGTAACTCAATTTCAATTACCTTAGTTTCATATTGAGGTGGCTTCTTGCCCCATATGACAGGCGCATTTACTTTCTTTGGTCGAATAAATTCTCTTACATATCGTGGATAATTTAACAAAGAAAATACTGCTACGATAAAACGGAAGTCACCATCATATCCATTTGCACTATTAATAGCGTGTTCATTTGCTGTCCACTTATCTTTAAGTCCAGTATTCCATATAAGATCACCCCATTCATTCATATGCAAAGCGCAATGTTTTTGAAGTGATTTCAATCTATGAATACCTTCATCATCTTTAAATAATTTATTATATGCACCGCCAACAAAAAGACGTAGAGTTTCTTCATTATCATAATTTGGCATATGCTCCACATTAGCATCATCACCGAAATCAATTACCCATCCATGATGTGCCATGTTTAATTGAAGTCCACTTTTACGACCATCACCTTTATCCTCTGAATCACAGGTTGAAAAAACAAAACCAAAAGCATGATCGGTAAAAATGTTATTATCTAACTTGTTGATGTAATAACCTACATCATTTGCAACACAACTTTCATTTGCATCAACAGGTATTCCAAGTTCTTCAAATTTTTTTTGTAAGGCTTCCCATCTTACCATTTCATTCCACTCAATGAACATTTGATCAAAACAGGGAATAGCTTTTGGGAAAAGTTGCATGATGTATTTTGGATAAGAATATGCAAGTTCAACAGCATTTCGGACAAAATTATCTGAAAGTGTAATTCTCTCACATTGGGAATATGCAATTCTATTTTGTCTACACCAATACAGAAATTGTTTTCTGTTTTTCCCCTTGCTTAATTTATACATATCTTTCATGCTTGCTTGTGGTGTAGAAAGACCACCAAGAACACGTTCATAAAGACTGAGCTCATGACGCTCCCTAAATGTCTTAGGTTGGTTTATTGACCAAAATCTAGATGGGTCATTAGGACTCAATGTGTTTTCCCAATATTCTTGTGCTCTTTTGTTTGTTTCGGGAAGTCCTATTGGACTACCACTTCTTTTTAAAAAAGCTTGTCTTTGACTTTCCATTAACGGCTTTTTTGCCATGTCGCACTCCTCAATGTATTACAAAAAAACTATCCATAAATATGACCGCTAATCCCATTGCAATCGCAAACAGGAAAGCGATCCAGTAATCTTGTCGATCCATTATATCTTCTCCAGATTTACATCATTTTTTAACCAAGCTTCTACTTCTTGTAGTGCCTTAACATCTGGATACTCTCCTAGATTTTCTTCTTGATCATCACGTTGGAATTCACCGTCAACAAAATCAGTAAAATCTACAATGCCAGAAACATTTTCTAATGATGCATCTTCATTCATGTAATGAAAACCAACACTGACTGCATTCATGTGAACAATCCATGCTTCCGCAATAGCCATTGCATGACTCATATCGCGAGCATCAAATTCCTCCATAAGAGGTGCTACTGTAAATGGTTGATTGATTTCAACATGAACCGCAATGTGACCGTTTGGTACTGTGCCGTTTAATCTAGCAAGTCTTTTAGTTGCTGCAGTCTTGCTCATTAAGAATTTTTTTGTATATGGCATTGTTGCCTCCTATATTGCCTACAATCAGAGTAACAAAAGGTGTCAACTATGTCAACACCTTTTTTAATTATTTTATAACTTTTTTTAAATTAAATAACACAAGTGACATTTAGAAATATTTTTGTCACCATTATAAGGAGTACCATCGATCCGTGTGCATTGCTTTTGCAATTTCATTCTCTCGCAATCTACGAGCGTTCTCTGGATTTCCCAAGTGATCCGTATGCGTAGCCCATTCAGTCAATGTATTATACAATGCCCAAACATTGTTTCCAATGTTAGCTCTGTTTTCATCCCACATACGCAAAAGTTCTTCTCGTCTTTTTTTATTAAATTGAATATGATCAGGATTTTTTGTTCGTTGTTTTACTTTACACAACATATCATTGAGAAATGACTCTGCGGTTTCATTGTCAATTTTAGAATCAACATATGATTTAAATAAAGTGTCTGAAAGTTTAAACGCTTCAAAACCTGTCAAGATTTTTGCTGATGATGATTCAACAGATACATGAGTTGTATGTTTTGCCCAAGTCTTAGCTACAGTGTTTGGAGTAGTGCAACCGTTCTTGCACCACAATCTAAACGCTTCCGCGGATTGTTGGAATGCCCAAGTTGTATCATATGAATTATAAAACTGAATTCTAAATGTGCAGATGTCATCTACTTGTGGTTCTATTTTCCAATCAGGAAAGTTTACCTCGCCTCGAAGTTTTCTACCACCGTCAATGACATGAAACTTCTCTTCATAAGAAGTTCCAAGAGTATTAGCTACGTCATCAATAGAATCCATGATGCTGTTGACAACATCACTATGGGTTATGATTTTGTATCTATCACCAACTCCACGACTCATGTGTTCACCAGTATCAGTACGAACAACCACACGATTACCTTCAATCTTATTACCATGACGATCATAAGTTTCTTGTAATTCAACTGGGAAATCCCAAGAGGGATTTGTAAAATCTAACATATCATTCTCCTATTTTATTTTCCATTTAATACAAGATTTGCCCCACTGAGTTTTTCCTCTCAATCCACTATCAATGACTTTGCCGCTATTCTGCAATTCACTCAATCGAGGTTGAACACTCCCATAAGGACGTTTCAAAATCCAACTTATTTCCTCAGTGGTCAGAGGAGTGTTCGAGTTTTCTAGTAATTGATAAACTCGATCTCTTATTGTTAATTTTGCTTCTGTATTATTAGATGCAGCTTTTTTACTGGTATCTGTTTTTTGATAACCAATTCCAGTTTTTCTAAAATAACCGCTAGTCCAAGTTGTTTGATTATTTGTCATTGCTTCCTCCAAGCACTATTCATAAAAAGCCAAATCAAAACCCCAATAGGTTTCGCAATGACCCCATTGGCCATCAGCAAAAACACCGCAAGCCCATTCGAAAGGTCCACATTCCCAAGAAACGTGCCATGCTTTTCCAACGTATCCATGTTCTAATGATTCTTGTGGATTTTTAATCCAAACCTCATGTTTGGGATCATATCCAAGTTTGTGACACAAGTCACAGATCGCTTTGTACAATCCTTTAGCTGCACTAGCTTTTGTCTTATAATCTTTTGGGTTCCAATCTAAATTGAACCATCCTTCACCATTTGAGTATACTTTCATTTTTTCGCACTCCTAAAAATTTATTTGAAAATTTCATCCAAAGCAGATTTTACATCTTTCATGTTCGATTTTCTAACAATGGTTTGTTCATTGCTGTCTAAACCAATCCATTCACTGTTACCATTACACTGAATGAAACCTTCTTTGTATTCCCACATATTTGTCATGTATTTGACTAAATTCACTTTCTATTCCTTTCTTAAAATGCCTAGCTTTTTTTGTGGTCGCTTCACTGCTTCCCCACTACTTAGGACTTTTGGTAGTGGCGGGGCTGTATCACCTTGCTTAGACATAGATTTCAACTCATACAGACGGAGCTTACTCTCGCTTTTTGTGTCTTTAGGTTTTCGCTACAACAAATTGGTTCGCCTCCTTTTTTTGTTATACAAATAGACTAGCATACCTAAAAACAAACGTCAACCCCTTTTGTTAATTATTTTTAGAATATTTTTATACTTGTTAAAAACCTTTTTAAATAAGGTAACATTAGCTGTTGACATCTGTTTTAAAAAATGGTACTCTATAGTATAAGTAAAAAAAGGAGTGCGAATGAGACTAGAAGATTTTACAGATGATCAACTTGATAAGTTGAAAAAGAATAATCCACATTTGGATGATTTCATCAAAGACGCAAATCGAAAGCCAAGACAATATACTTTTACCAAACAGGATGTGAGGAAGAAAGCGATCAAGGTGTTGGCGGTTATAGCTGATCTTAATCAGACCGAAAGGTATCGAGTTTTAGAACACGCTATGAAAGTGAATGAGGTCTAAGATGGAAAGAGGTAAAGTAAATCCTCAAGGGGGCAGGCTTCGGCTTGTCCCTGTTGAGCCAATGGATGATCAGTCTTTGGATAAACAAGCTCGACAATATATAAAGGCAATGAAAGTTAAAATGCCTTTGGAAGAAGTTAAAGAGCGTTTGAAAAATGAGTGGTTAAATGAAACTTGGATTAATGATATGTATCAAGTATCAGTAATGCGAAATGAACAAGCTGACGAAATGGTTCACAGCAAAGAACTAAAAGGTAGATGCACTTGGATTTCTATAAAACGGAGAGATAAGAAAGCAATTACCAGTTGGCAAGACTTACAGACAATCAAAAATAGATTGTGCGGTCGTGAAACAGATGCATTTCAAATTTTTCCAAAAGAGAGTAGAATGCACAACACAGTCAATCAATATCATTTGATTGTGTTACCAGAAGAAATTACGTTTCCTTTTGGGTGGATGTTTAGGGCGGTGGTTACAAAGAACCTGAGTCAAAACAAACATGGTGTGGTGCAGACGTTTAATGGAGAAAGATTGTAATGTGCGAAAAGTGTGATGACATAGCAGATGATTCAATCGCAATCGCAAGAGGGGAGGGTGTCACATTCGAAAGGATGTGTCACTACCTTCCAACTGTTATCGAAGCATTAGGGTTTGAGAATAGACCAATCAATTTAATTCCTATTATTTTTTCAAAAAAGAATAATCAAGGAACCAACATTATAGTTATATTAGATGAAGAAGGAACTCACATAGTTGATCTTGCTGCACTTGACATGGAAGTTGAAAACGAACTAGTTCATTAATATGTCAATACGAACTGTGAAATTTCGCGTGGATGGTCAACCGAAAGGCAAGGGTCGTCCACGTTTTACATCTAAGGGTTTGGCTTATACGCCAACTGAAACAAAGGAATATGAAAAACGTATTCAACAAGCTGCATGGGTGCAAATGGCCTCCCAAAAATTAGATGCAAGCACTAGAAGGTGCAGCGTAATAATAGAAGCAGTGATGGAAATTCCTAAATCATATAGCAAAAAGAAAACACTTGATTGTCAATCTGGTGTTCTTGTTCCGCCTCGACCGGATATTGATAACATTGTGAAAGCCGCATTAGATGGATGCAATCAAGTTGTTTTCCAAGATGATGCTCAAGTGTGGCACATATCAGCTTTCAAAAAATATACTCAAGTTGGACAAATCCCTCACTTAGCTATAAAGGTTCAATGGGATGAACCTTCTCAGTGTATGAGTAATCTGAACCATATTTGATTCGCCAAAGCTGTGGTTCTTTGTGAATAGCGACTTTTGACAAATCCCAAAGTCCTTGATGGTGACCTTCACACAACGGTATTGCATCATAATCAGATGTTTTGCGAGTACTGAATCGATCATGAATTGGATGATGTGCAGTAGTGACACTATTTTGTGGTTCATGATGCTCTTGGCAAATGATGCAAGGCAATGATCTAATGTAGTCAAGATACTTTGAATCTTTTGTTTTGGTTTTAAATTTCAAACCGAGTGGTGGTCGTTTCGCTAAATTTGTCATTTTTTAGCCTCTTTATAAATTGATGCCAATACCACATTCTTTGCTCATGATTTTTTATTCTACCATCTTTATTTGGTTTTCTTTTGCAATGTTCTCTTGGTTGTGCTCCACATTTTGGACACGGCATTGCTCTTATCATAATCATTTCATCGCTGTAATGGGTCATAGCCAATTGTCTCTGACAGTTTTTTCATCGCGTGATCAAAATACAAATTGAATTCCTGTTGATCCATTTTCCTCATAGCGATTGAGTCAGGCAGATAATAAACTCCTCCCATTTCACTTGCAACCGTTTGATAATATCCACACGCCATTTTTAAATCACGGTGCAAATGATCCACAGTTGCCCAACGTCCTGTCGCTTTGACCACTGATGATAAAATAGACCAATACATTTTGTGATGTTCAAGAGAGCGATCAAGATGGGGTGTTACCGTGAAGACCTGCCCTCTTGGACACATTGCTAACTGTTCAGCATCAAATGCGCTTACTGGCTCAAAATCACCTTTGTCATTTAATCTCACAGATATGCTTGGCTTATCATTCAAAACGGAATTTCATCATCCATATTTTTAAAATCAGTTGTGTCTTGATCAGTTTCATATTCTTGTGAACGCTTGCCTAAAGTTACAGCATGAGCATTTATGTTCAAATATGTTTTATCATTATATTCTTTGGTAAACAAATCTCCTGATACAGTGACGCTTGAACCTTTCTTGATATAATCACAAACTGCTTTCCCTGCTTTTCCCCAATAAGAGATAGTAAACCAAATCGTTTCTTTTCTTCTCCTATCAGAGACAGCAACATTGAATGAGCAAACATCATCACCATTTTGAGTAGTACGAAGTTCTGCATTTGATCCAACATTACCTGATACAACAATATTTTTCATTATCCCAAACCTAACTCTGCTTCACGCTCACGATACACTTGATTTAAATTATCTGCAGTATCATTATCAAACTCTCTAATTTGTTCAATAAGTGAACCTGCTTCTGTTGCAAAACCTATGAGTTGTTCTGCAGTACATGATTTCAATGCTCTTGTAAGATTTTCACCACGTTCTAATAATTTAAGTTGTTTAGGTGGCTTTCTATTTGACTGTGATTGCGATACAGCTTGCTTCATTTTCATATGTTGCTCACCGTTTGCAGTGTTACCGTCATCATCCTGTACTGGAACACCAGTAAGTGCTATAAGACCATATCGCCTTGCATACGTCAGAGCGCCCCCGAGAGACTGCATATCAGCTTTTTTAAACTCTAGATACACTTTGCTTGTAAAAGCTTCTCCTGTCGCGTGTATAAGCTTTGTTTCAAGGTACTGTCCAAATTCATCTGCACCACCTTCTTGAATTATAGCAAATTCATGTTTGTGGAATACAGGAAATACTGCATCTTGGATAGCATTTATATCTGCATATTTATTTCTAAGAAATGGATTTTTAGCATTCTTGATAGCTACACCAAGGTCGCTCTGTGCTTTAATAAAAGCTTGTATTGCTTCACTCATTTTATTTCATCCTTATTGATATAGTTTCAGAGGTTTGTACTAATTCTGCACCGTCAATCTTGACCCCTGCTTGTAATTGTTTTTTGATTTCTGTTTTATCAGGTGTAACGGTCACCTTGCAAAGCTGTGATGGAATATCCTTCACATTAGTAATATTAACTACGTCTACTCCTTTCCTTTCTGAAATTGTTGCAATGGCATGAGGTATTTTCTTTTGACCTGTCCATTTCATTACTTTGTGTAAAGAATTTTTTATATCATCTTTACGTTTAGCTAGACCACTTTTTCTTGTGATGTATTTATTTATTAGTAAATCAATAGCATCAATTTGACTTTCTGTTTCTAACAGCCTTTCTAACATAACACCCACAAAATCAAGAATGTCTGTTTCCCCATCAAGCGTATCCCAAAAAGCATTTAGGTCATCTTTATGATCGTCTAATTGTTCAGCTACTAATGTAATTAATGTGCTATCAATTTTCATTTGCTGCCCCATTTACTTTATCAATATGTAATTGTTTAAGGGGATTTGCTTCTAAGTATTTTTCTGCATCTATTTTTGCATCAATACCATTTACCTCAAATGCTTTATTGATTGCTTCATCTAATACTTTATGAGCATCCATTGGAAACTCTCTACGTTTTAATTCTTCAAAAGTAATATCTTTATTTTCTAAAAGCTTTGTAAGCCATTTTTGATGTTCAAGTATTGCTTGAGAAATAAATAATTGAATTATAACTGGTGATGTATATTTTACGTTCATTTTACATTTTCCTATATTGCCTATTTACTTTATTTAAACTAGTAGTTAACTATTGTAAAGTGTAAATTAAAAAAAGTAACAAAATAAGGAAAAAATATGGAAGAAACTGATTTTAAGATGCTTACTGCTGATCAAGTAAGAAGTAAGCTGCAAGATAGAAGGCTTGCCATTGTTGCAGAAAAATGTGGTCTTACCTTTATGTCATTGTCTCGTATAAGAAAAAATGACGGTAATCCATCTTCTAATACTTTGGAAAAGCTATCTAGGTATTTCAATGATCACCCATAAAAAAACCCATCTGCTATTAAAACAGATGGGCTTAAGGCAATATGAAGTTTGCATAAACGCAAAATGTCATATAGTATATTGAAGTGCGAACCTGTATATACTGAGGACACCTTTACATATTTTTTCTCAGTATGACAATAGATAATTTATGAAAGGTAAAAGTAATGTCACATATAGCAACAAATTGGGCTTGGCAGATAAAAGGTCTAAGACCTTCTACCAAGATTGTTTTGCTGCATTTAGCAGATAGACATAATCCTGATAATGGATGCTTTCCAAGCATTAACTTATTAGCAAGAGATTGTGAAATGTCTGTTAGAACAGTACACAGTAAAATTGAAGAATTGGAAACTAAAAAACTTATTACTAAAGTTCCAAGACATAGACCAAACGGTTCCCAAACATCAAATGAATATATTTTAAATATTTCAAATAATGGGGTGCAAAAATTGCAGGGGGGTACTGCAAAAATTGCAGGGGAGTCTATGCAAAAAATGCAGACCCTTAACCCTGTAAGTAATAACCTTGTAAATGAACAAATAATATTTTGGGAGCAAATGTTTGAAGAAATGTGGTTGTTGTATCCAAAAAGGATTGGTAAGGGTGCAGCAAAGCAAGCTTGGTTGAAAGCTTGTAAAAAAATAAATGTAGGTGAACTTAAAAGTTGTTTACGTTGTTACATTGATACAATTTCAAATGCTGATAAAAAGTTTATCCCACATTTAGCGACATGGTTAAACCAAGAGCGTTGGAACGATGATTTAGAAAGCCATGAAAATATTGATAATAATTTCAGAAGTATGGTGAATGATATAGCGAGGGTTCGGAATGACTAATATTGTTTTGTATAAAGATACATTAAATGAAAATGAGTTAACAAAGCATCGAGCATTTATTGCAGTAAAAGCACAGGCTTTGATGGGAAGATATTTTCAATTACCACAAGATGATCTTGTGAAGAGAGATATTCTTTTGGGTTGGATGGATACGTTGCAAAATTTTACACAAGATGAAATATCAGATGCCTGTAAATCATATTTGAAGGAATATCCAAGAACAAGACCACATGAAGGATTGATTTATAATTTAATAATTAGGGAAAAGAAAAAGAAAACTCCATTACGAAGGTTACCTGTAAAGAATACAGTTCCTGATAGAAACCTTACCAATGAAGAAAGACGGAGAATTTCACAAGAGGTACTAGGCAAGTATGCAAAAAAATGATATAAATCTGTTTATAAGTTTTTGCTCATACAATTCTCCTCACAACTAGACCTTCCTTGGAGGGTCTTTTTTTATTTATTTTAAATACTATTGCATAAAAATTTATAAACATTATAAAATATTTATAAATGTTGTTAGGATATAATATGGCAAAAGATCAATGGGCGGCTGAAAAGATAATTAAAAAAAAGGTGAAAGAGCTAATACCTTATGACCGAAATCCAAAAATACATCCAGATACTCAAATTGATCAACTTGCGAATAGTATCAGAGAATGGGGTTGGACTCAACCAATTCTTATAGATGAAAATGATCAAGTATTAGCAGGGCATGGAAGGCTTTATGCTGCAGAACAATTGGAATTGGATGAAGTACCATGTGTAATAGCATCAGGTTGGTCAGATTCAAAAAAGAAAGCTTATGTAATCGTAGACAATAGGTTAGCAGAAAAAGGACAATGGGATAATGCTCTTTTATATTCTGAGTTAAAATCAATTGTTGATGATAATTTTGATCTTTCTGTTGTGTCAATGGAAAATGAATTTGATTTTATGGACTATCAACCAAATTTGGAACCGTCATTTGATTATAAAGAAATAGATGAAAAAGCTTTGATAAAAGCAGGAGAAGGCATGATGGGTTCTATTGATTCAATAAAAAATGATAAATCCAATGAAGGTTTAGAAGTAATGTGTCCTTATTGTGCAGAGACATTTAAAGTAACAGGGGTCTAATGAATAATAAAATCATTTTTGATTTATTTGCTGCACAAAAATGGCATTTTGCAAAAACGATGGCTACAATCCCACACTTTTATGTAAGAAAAAAAGAATGGGGAAATGATAAAGAATTTGAAGAAGTTGTAAAATGGATAAGAAAATACGGTGTTTCTGAAAAGTTTTATAATAAAAGTTTTGTTTATTTTTATCTTTATGAATGGAAGTATTGGACTATGGGTGCAGCAGTAAAAAAAACAGAAATAATTAATAGAGCAAGATCACGATGATATATAACTCTGCTCTCAAAAACGGTACGAAACAGATAGTAGGATTGAAGCCAACAGAAAGGTTTGATTATGATGGGTGCATAGGTTTGAGAAGAAATATAATTACAGAAGGTTATTTTTCCGAGCTTGAATCTTGTGATGTTATTTATTGTGAGCCACCATTTCCAGCAGGTATTAAAGTTTTTGATGTAAGAGCAAAAGAGAAAACAATTTCTTACAATGAATTTTCATCTAAATTTGCAGAACTTTGGGATGATCTTTCACATAAACCAAGATTAGCAATCACTAATAAAAAACTGGAGAAATATCTTCCAAAACCAGATTTGCAGGTAAAAGTAAAATTAAACACTCATTGGGAAACTTTGAGTTGTTGGGGTGTTGAGGTGCCTCAAGGAATGACCAATTTACAAGTATGTCATTTTTTAGGAAAAAAATATTCTCGTATAGGTGATGTGACTTGTGGATATGGAATACCAATCTTAAATTTTAAGGTAAGTAAAAAAGGTAATACTTTTGTAGCGTCTGATTATGATGCTCATTGCATTACCGTTCTTAGGAATTTATTAAATGAAAATATTTCTTAAAGAAAATGTTTGGGATGAGGCTCTCAAACGTATTGATAGAATATTTGAAGAATTTGATAATAATGTAATAATCTCTACATCAGGTGGCAAAGACAGCACTGTTACAATGGAGCTTGCTTTAATTGTTGCAGAAAGACGTGGATGCTTGCCGGTCAAAATGATGTTCTTAGATCAAGAAGCAGAATATCGTATGACTATTGAATATATGCGATTAGCAATGGCAGACCCAAGGGTAGAACCTATTTGGATTCAATGCCCTATTAAATTATTTAATGCAACTTCTATGGATGAACCTTGGCTCATGTGTTGGCGAGAGGGTGATGAATGGATGCGTCCAAAAGAAGATATAAGTGTAAAAGAAAACTTGTTTGGGACAGATAGATTCCATGATATTTTTGAGAAAATTATCAATCATTATAGTCCTGATCAACCTTGTGCATATTTGGCAGGGGTAAGAGCAGAAGAAAGTCCAACAAGATTAGCAGGTTTGACCACTGGGCAGACATACAAAGATATTACATGGGGAAAAATACTAAATAGAAAAAAACATCATTATACGTTTTATCCATTATATGATTGGTGTTTGTCAGATGTTTGGAAAGCAATTCATCAAAACAATTGGAAATATTGTCAAATATATGATGAATTGTATCGTTATGGAATCGCGCCTCACAAAATGAGGGTTTCAAATTTACATCATGAAACAGCCGTACATAGTTTGTTTTTTTTACATGAAATTGAAGGTGATACTTGGGATGCTTTAGCAAAAAGGGTTGGGGGCATCAATCAAGCTAAACATATGCAGAAGCATGAAATGTTTGCAGTTCAAAATCTTCCGTGGATGTTTAATACGTGGAAAGAGTACAGAGACTATTTGACAGAAAAACTCATAACAATTGAAAAAAATAAAGCAATTTTTAAAAAAGAATGGGCAAGGATGGATAATCTATATGCAGAAATGGCATACCCTGAGGACTTATATAAAAAACAAATTGCGAGTTTACTGGTGAATGATTGGGAATTCGTAAAAATAGCAGGGTTTTTGAACTCTCCTGCAATGATTGTGTATAGGGATTGGAAAAAAGGTAAATTATATAGTCGTACAAGAACCCCTGCTAGTCTCAAATATGTCAAGGAGCAATACAGATAATGAGTAAAGCTTTTACGCAACTGCATCAAGATATAGAAAACTTATCAGATGATGAAAAAATAAATTACATTGAGCAGATAAAAGACTTTCTTTATGATCTCTCACCTATTCAACAGCCAGTAAGTAACGTAAAATGGGTTCCAGTAGCAAAAGTTGAAGCTAATGATTATAACCCAAATAGTGTCGCAAGTCATGAAATGCATCTGCTTTATACGTCAATACTTCATGATGGATACACACAGCCTGTTGTAACGGTTTATGATAAAGATAAAGACAAATACGTTATAATAGATGGTTTTCACAGATATTTCACGTGCAAGAATAATGAAGATATAAAAGAAAGAAATAAAGGTATGTTGCCTATCGTCGTTTTAGATAAAGAAATTAATGATAGAATGGCATCTACAGTAAGGCATAACAGGGCAAGAGGAAAACACTCTGTCGGTGGAATGTCAAATATGGTATTCTCTATGTTAGATAATGGATGGGCTGATGCAGATATATGTAATCATTTAGGTATGAGCGCAGATGAATTACTACGATTAAAACATATAACAGGCTTTTCAAAATTATTTGAAAATGCAGAATATAACAAAGCATGGACAACTAAACACCAAATATTGTTGAAGAAAAAAGAAAATACACTAAAAGTTGAGAAGAACTGAGATTAGCTGATAACGTAAAATGACAAACAAACTAACAGAAGATTTAAGACAAACGCTTAGAAATGAATTTGTTCATGGCTTTGTAAATGAAGAAGGTCAAAGAGTTTTTCCCACTATAGATGGTTTAGTTAAAAAATATGAAGTTGCACGAGCAACGCTTTATAGGTGGGTAGAAAAAGAAAATTGGCAGCAAGCTAAAAACAGGTATCAAACTGAATTACAAATGAAAATTGATGCTGAGCGACTGCAAAAAATGGTCGATGATGGTAAAAGGTTAGATGATACATCTTTAGTTATAGCGCAAGGGATGTTGCAAAAAGTAGCAACTAGATTACGAGAAGATTTTAGGATAGAGCAAGAAAATCCTGCAAATGGGATGCCATCAGATGTTTTACGTGAGTTGTCTCAAATCGCTATGAACGCTCAAAAAATTGGTAAATTAGCACTTGGTCAAGCACAGGAGATAAGTAAAGTCAGTGCAGATGTCAGCAATCCAGAAGCCTTCAGAGAAGTTCTTGAACAATTGGATAAAATTGCAGAAGCAAGGTCATCACGCTACAAGCATACTTTACAATGATTGGCTCAAAACGGCTAGGGATAGTCAACTAACACCACCTTCAAATCAATACGGTGATTGGGCAACTTGGTTAATATTAGCAGGTCGTGGATGGGGTAAAACTAGAACAGGCGCAATGGACACTGTTTTATTTGCTTTGCGCAATCCAGAAGTGCAAGTTGCGGTAGTAGTGCCGACATTTGGAGATTTAAGACGAGTCGCCTTTGGCGGTGTCTCAGGTATCTTAAAATTTTTACCACAAGAATGTTTAATGGAGGGCAGGGGCAGAGGATATAATGCAAGTGCGTCAGAAATAACCTTATACAACGGATCAAAGATTATGGGGTTTAGTGCTACAGAACCAGACAGATTACGTGGTCCACAATTTCATAGAGCTTGGTGCGATGAAATATCTTCTTGGCGTTATGATGATACTTTTGATCAACTTATGTTTGGTTTGCGGTTGGGAAAAAATCCACAGTGTGTAATAACAACCACTCCAAAGCCAAATGAACTTACAAGAAATTTGTTAAAAAGAACTGGTACTTTGATTACTCGCGGAAATACCTTTGATAATATTGATAATCTTGCACCTGCGGCAGTGCAGCAACTTAAAGAAAAATATGAAGGCACAAGATTAGGTCGACAAGAACTTTATGCAGAAGTATTAGATGATTTAGAAGGTGCGTTATGGTCATATAGCAATATTGAAAAACAAAGAATTTTAAAAGATGAAATGCCTGATCTCACAAGAATTGTTGTTGCGATTGACCCTGCGGTTACAAGTGGAGAGTTTAGTGATGAAACTGGTATTGTAGTCGCAGGTTCAAGCGAAGATGGTAAGTATTATATACTTGATGATGCATCATTAAAAGCAAGTCCTGATGGTTGGGCAAGGACAGCAATTGAGTATTTTCACAAGTATCAAGCGGACAGAATTATTGCAGAAGTCAATAATGGTGGCGATTTGGTTGAAAAAGTGGTAAGAACAATAGATAGGTCAGTTCCGTATTCTGCGGTAAGGGCAAGTCGTGGTAAGTTAGTTCGAGCCGAACCAGTGGCGGCTTTATATGAACAAAAGAAGGTACACCATGTTGGAGAGTTTAGAACATTGGAAGATCAATTGATTTCATATACTGTATCTTCACGCAAGTCACCTGATAGATTAGATGCTCTAGTGTGGGCTATCACAGAGTTGTCGCAGCGTAGCGGCAAGCCAGTTTGGAGAATAAGTTAATGGGCATCGTTGATAATATCAAAAATCTTTTTGTTAATACAATTGAAAAAAAAGAGGCTCCAAAAATTTATATGGCAGGGCATACTCTTTACTCTCACAATCGTAGGGACGGATATAAAGATTACGCTAAAGAGGGTTATCAAGAAAATGCCATCGTTTATAGATGTGTAAATGAAATAGCAAATGGTGCAGCGTCAATACCAATGAAAGTTTTTCAAGGAAAAATTGAACTAGACAATCATCCATTAATTACATTGTTAAAACGTCCAAACCCAACGCAAGCAGGTGTTGAATATTTTCAATCTTTATATTCTTATCTTTTGCTATCTGGGAATAGTTATGCACTTGCTAGCGCAGTAAATCAAATACCCACAGAAATGTATCTTTTGCGTCCTGATAGAATAGAAATTGAGCCAAGCGAAACATCAATACCAAAATCCTACAAATACAAATTAAATGGACAGGTTGCAGCAAGATATGAAGCTGATCCGGTCACTGGTCAGTCTGAAATAAAACATTTTAAAATGTGGAATCCGTTAGATGATTACTTAGGATGTTCACCTTTGATGGCAGCTGCGGTTGATTTAGATCAACATAATATGATTGCGAAACATAATATTGGTCTTCTAGTAAATGGAGCAAGACCTTCTGGTGCAATAGTTTTTAAACCAAAGGATGATATGGGAAATACAACCATGTTATCAGACGGTCAAAGGGAGCAAATATCAAAAGATTTAGAGCAAAGGTTTGTTGGAACAAAAAATGCAGGTCGACCTGTCTTGCTTGAGGGTGATTTTGATTGGAAAGAAATGGCAATGTCACCAAAAGACATGGATTTTTTGCAGAATAAACACATGGCAGCAAAAGATATTGCTCTTTGTTTTGGTGTTCCCTCACAGCTTATTGGAATACCAGACAGCCAAACATATGCGAATGTTCAAGAAGCAAGATTAGCTTTATATGAAGAAACCATAATGCCACTTGCTCAAAGAATTATAAGTGATCTTAATGAATGGTTAGCACCAAGTTTTGGCGATGCAATAAATATCCAATATGATTTTGAAAGTATACCAGCAATTACAGAAAGACGCAGACGTATCTATGAAAATGTAACGGCTGCAGTCCGTGAAGGTATTATCACTCGCAATGAAGCGAGGGAAAGATTGGGTCTTGAACCCATCAAAGGTGGTGATGAAGTATATATTGCCGCAAATTTATTTCCATTAGGAGGTCCAGATGTTGCAGTGGCTGAAGAAAATAATTCAAAAAGTGATTCCGAAATGGCTTACGGAGAAAAAGAAGAAATCCGAAAAGACGTCTTCACCAGTCAAGCCGAAGCGGAAGAAAGGGCAAAAGAAATAGGTTGCATTGGTTCCCATATGCACACCGAAGATGGTGAAACAATATGGATGCCTTGTCAAAATCATGATGAATATACAGAACTTACTGGTGATACGGTTAAAGAACATTATGATGATGATGATGATGACAAACGCAAGAAACCAAAAAAAAGAAAAAAACCTAGATATAAAAATGATGAAGATGATGAAGATCACATAGAAAAAGCAGAAAGTGATGTTGATACAAAGCCAACTGCGGCAATGGCTATAAACGCAACAAGAGGCTTAGAGTTACGCAAAAAATTTAATCGTGGCGGTACTATGGTGGGCGTGCAAAGAGCAAGCAGTCTCAAAAATCGTGAAAGGTTAAGCCCACGAAGTGTAAGACGTATGCATTCGTTTTTCTCAAGACATGAAGTTGATAAACAAGCTGAAGGTTTTAACAGAGGTGAAGAGGGTTATCCAAGTGCAGGTGCTATAGCTTGGCTTCTTTGGGGTGGTGATGAAGGACAGTCATGGGCAAGACGCAAAACAGCCGAGCTTGATCGTGAGCGTGAT
>Ga0160423_10001713_pt1 | contig 18321 bp, 20 predicted proteins | sample CRUFie14St8metaG_FD_108191 | JGI IMG/M metagenome (GOLD analysis project Ga0160423, IMG submission 108191) | Marine microbial communities from the Costa Rica Dome - CRUD Field 142mm St8 metaG | ecosystem: Environmental > Aquatic > Marine > Oceanic > Photic zone | place: Costa Rica: the Eastern... | reverse complement strand
GGCTGTTTGAAATGCCCGACCTAGTTCACAACATGCACAAGAACGGGGGCGGCAATGTTTAATACAGAACATATGGATATCGAAACCTTGCGATCCGGTATGCGCCTTTGGTTAAAACATACTGCGAAGGCCATGGGCGAATCGGAAGAAATCAAAACAGAAAACAATGAACCCAGTAAAGACCCGTTAGGTGCTGTGATTACGGCCTTCCTGTTTTCAGTAGGTGGCGGTCCAATAAGCGTCTATGCGCTCTCTAAGGCGAACAAGATGGGAAGCTATAAAACATTACTGCGCCGCATCAATGATTTACAAGATCGAGGTTTCGTAACAAAGAGCCAAACCGGCGTGTCGATTACAGAGGCAGGAACTAAAGTTGCAGTCGATTACATGATTAAGATGCTTAATCTGCATCAAGAGACAATTGAAGAAAGAAAAAGGGAGCCCGCAGAATGATACAAAAGAGTGGAAAGAGGGGGACACTCGAAGACGAAAAGCGTCTGGAGAATGAGGCATTTGAAACTGGACACGATCGCTACCAAGCTCGAAACGAAAAGATGACCCAGTGGTCTCTGCGATCGAACAACCACAATATGATTGGTCGGGCCTTACCTAATGTTTCCGCAGCCCTAGAGCAGATGCTTGCAGAGGAAGCTGCCGAAGCAAAGACGCGCCGACCGGCATCCTGGCTAAAGATCCTACAAGCTGTCGATAACACTGATTTACTTGCCTGGCTTGGCCTCAGCACCTGCATGGATGCTGTTGGATCAGACACAAGCTACACTTGGGCGGTCGTAAAGATTGGCCGACGAATTGAAATGGAGTTGTGGGCTAAGCAATTACAAGAGCACGACCGCAAGCTTGCCAAGCGAATTGAAACTAAGGTCAAGCGAGACCACAGCAGTGAGCGTTACCGCTTAAAGTCTGCCTTGTCGATTGCTCGGGCCGCAGGTTTTGAAGAAGAAGCTTGGACGGATGTAGAAAGAGCAAAGGCCGGTCAACCGATACTAAATGCTGTGTTAGCTGCATCCGGCATCTTTGAAGTGTGGGAAATGATTGTAAAGCAGCGCACGGTTAGAAAGATTGGATTGCTGGAAGATGCTTCTGATTTACTAGCTCAGCTTGACTATGACGAAAGCTGGACCCAGCCAGTCTTTAGTCCCATGGTTGTGCCGCCACGCGCATGGGACAGTTTCAACACGGGTTGTTACCATGACGATGCACTAGCAGCTCAAGTTGACCTGATACGCTTTGCAAACCCATGGCAACGCCGCGTAACTATTGAGCACTGTGAGGCAGGTCGCTTCCCTACTTTTATGCGGGTAGTTAATTACATCCAAGCGACACCGTACAGCATCAACCAAGACATATTAGAGGCGGTTGAGTACTGCTGGTCTAATGGCGTAAAGATTGGCAAGTTCCCAACGCAAGCAAAGCTTGAGCGTCCTGATCGCCCTGATAACTGGGACGACTTAGACGACCGTGACCGCAAAGGCTGGCGTATATCTGCTAGGGATGTCGTGTCGAAGAACCGTGAGATTGACGGACACCGAGCTGTCATGGCGCAGGACATGCGTACTGCTAAAGAGATGGCCGAGTATGATCGCTTTTACTTGCCGAGCAACTTCGACTTTCGAGGGCGCGTGTATCCGGTGCCAAACTTCAGCCCTCACCGCGACGATCACATCAAGGCACTCTTTATGCTAGCTAATGCTCGCCCGATTACAGAGAAGGGTGCTTATTGGCTGAAAGTACACCTAGCGAATGTCGGTGACTTTGAGAAGATTAGCAAGCGAAGCTTTGACGACCGTATCCAATGGGTCGAAGACAATCACGACATGCTGATGCAGATCGCCAGCGATTGGAAAGCAAACATGGATCTATGGGCAGGTGCTGACAAGCCATTCCAGTTCCTTGCAGCAGTCTTAGAATATGGCCGGTACATAGAGAAAGGCCCAGGGTACATCTGCGGTCTGCCTACTGCGCTGGACGGGACAAACTCAGGTGTGCAGCACTTCTCTGCACTAGCTCTTAACGAAGCAGACGCTGAGCTCGTAAACTTGGTACCTGGCCCTCGGCCAATGGATATTTATCAACGAGTGGCTGACCAGGTGATGCAGAATATACTTGCTGAAGACGAAAGCGAGCAGTCCAAACAATGGCTTGCCTTTGGCATCGATCGCAGCGTTGTTAAACGTAATGTGATGACCTACGGGTACTCGTCAAAGCAGTATGGCTTTCAAGAGCAGCTCGTTGAGGATCTTATGAACCCTATCAGCGACAAGCTGTTAAAAGGCGAAATCACTGAGCACCCTTTTGGTGAAGATCGAGGGCTGCAAGCTGCTGCATTCTTAGCGCGGCACAATTGGAATGCCGTTACAACTGTGATCAGCTCGGCTGCATCCGGTATGCGTTTCTTCCAAGAACTAGCTGGCTGTGCGGCTGAAGAGGGGCGGCACATGAACTGGTTTACGCCGGTAGGCTTTCCGGCTGGTCAGTATTACCCCAAGACGGAAGTAAAGAAGATTAAAGTGTATCTACACGATCGAGAAGCCAAGGTCATGCGCCGGACGCAGATTACGCTTAAAAGCAATCGCCGAAACACGGTTGATGTGCGGAAGAGTAAATCAGCTATTAGTCCAAACGTAATCCACAGCTTGGACTCAGCACACCTCATTAAGACAGTCGCTAAATGTTACCAAGACAAACGCATTAAAGACTTCATGCTAATCCATGACAGCTTTGGTACCACCCCAGCGCAAATGCAGGGCATGTACGAGGCAATCCGAGAGGCCTTTGTCGAAATGTACGATGGGCGCGATCTTTACGAGGAGCTGCTTCGTCAGGTTATGAACAATCTTAGCGATACAGCAATCCCGCCAGCCCTTCCTGAGAAAGGCGGTTTGGATGTGAGTTTAGTCTTAGAAAGCAAGTACTGTTTCTCATAAGACCCTTATGTCCACCCTATGGAGATCATTCCTGATCCCTATCCTCGTTTTAATAACCCTTAACTTATAACAGCAAGAACTAGGAATACACCGCTATGCATCCACGCGAGCGAGTGCTGAACCGCGCACGGCTGCACCTTGATAAAGGTGAGCCACTCCCTCTTGACCTGCTTGTCGCTCTCGATGAGCTCGGTCTTTCACTGGTCAACTTCGACCACCACCCACCTTTAGATGTTAACAAGGAGATATCTAGGTATGAAAACCAAAGCCGATACAATAGTAACAACTCCGATTGGTAGAGGTAAGCACATATGGCTTAACAAGCCTGACACTGCCTTTAACGGAGAGAAGTACAAAACCAAGCTGCTAATGGATGTCGATGCAGCCAAGCCGCTTCTCGACAAGCTGCAGAAAGCTGCCATTGAAGAGTTTGGCGACAAGGCATCAGAAGCCAAGCTAAGCTTTAGCAGTGACATCGACACCGGCGAGATCGTTATACAAGCGTCTACAAAGTTCGAGCCAAAGTTCTTTGACAGCCAGGGCAATCCAATTGCAAAGGCCAACGTGCCGGAGTTATATGGCGGCACCAAAATGGCCCTGCGTGTTAAGTTTTACCCTTACAACATGGGTGCCCACAACTACGGCATCTCACTGCAGATCATGGCCGTGCAGATTATCGATCCAGTCTCTGGCCGAGATAACATTGATGCCTCGAGCTTCGACAAGGTTGAGGGCGGTTTCGTGTCTACTGACAACACTTTTGAAACTGCTGGCATTGCTACCATGGAAGATAGCTTAGGTGAAGCTAGCTATCTCGACTAAGCCGGTCGTTAACAGGTTTAGGTCAGGGTTAGAAGAGCGAGTTGCTGAGCAAATAGAAACTCATGGTCTGCCGGTCGAATACGAGACCGACAAGATTGAGTTTACCTATCCAGCTCGTGATGCTCGCTATACCCCTGACTTTAAAGTATGTCACGGAGACCACTACTTTTACGTTGAGACAAAAGGCATATTCTCGGTAGGTGATCGACAGAAACATCTTCTGATCAAAGAGCAATGCCCTGACATCGATATCCGATTTGTTTTCAGCTCCTCTAAATCCAAACTTTATAAAGGCAGTCCCACGACTTACGCAGCGTGGTGTGAAAAGCATGGCTTCCTTTATGCAGACAAGTTGATCCCTGTGGATTGGCTATGTCCTGGCGATCGGTCTCCCTAATCAACGAGATCGCTAGGCTTGAGCGCGTCTAGATTGGTGCGCGTTTAAGGAGAGCGGGGTGGGTTTGTTTCTCCTCACGTGTACCCACCCCGTACCCTTTCTTTTCTTTAACCCGAGATCACGGAGACATCTCACAATGAATACAATCATGGTTCCCGATACCGGCGACGACTTCTTTGACAAAGAGCCAAGCCACGAGCTGTACAAGACAGCCTGTGATCAGCCTATTGAAGACTGCGGCAGCAGCGATGCAATGAGCGTATACAGTGACGGGCATACACACTGCTATAGCTGTAAAGTCACAAAGCAGCCTCACGAGAGAAACGGCGAAGGCATACCTGCTCCTCGGCCTCGCGCAAAGGAAGCCAGCGAGCTGCTGCAAGGTGACTATCTCGGTGTGCGCTCTCGCGGCTTGACACAAGAGACCGCTCGCAAGTTTGGCTACCGCACTGTTGAGTACCGAGGCCAGCCAGCATGGGCGGCTAACTACCGAGACACGAACGGCGCGATCGTCGCTCAAAAGGTACGCACGAAAGATAAAGAGTTCGCCATACTCGGCACCGGCAAGGGCATGACGTTCTTCGGTCAGCATCTGTGGGCACGAGGCAAGAAGCTCGTGATCACTGAGGGCGAGATCGATTGCATGACAGTCAGCCAGCTCCAGGATCATCGGTGGCCTACAGTGTCGCTGCCCCAGGGCGCGGCATCAGCTCGCCGATCGATCAAAGACAATTGGGATTACCTCGATGGCTTCGAGGAAGTGATCCTGATGTTTGACATGGATGAGGTCGGTCAGAAAGCGGCCCGAGAAGTGGCAGAGATGCTCCCTGTGGGCAAGGCAAAGATTGCTACCCTACCACTCAAAGACGCTAACGAATGCCTCTTACAGGGCGAAAGCAAGGCGATAATCACCGCTATATTCCAAGCCCGAGATTACCGGCCCGACGGCATCGTGTCGGCAGGTGATTTGCGTGAGCTGGTCACCAAGCCGGAAGTACAAAGTGATATCGTCTATCCGTATCCTCGCCTCAACGAGATCACCAAAGGCCTACGCAAAGGCGAGCTGGTAACAGTTACGGCAGGGTCAGGGATCGGCAAGACAACTATGTGCTCCGAGGTGGCTATGCACCTGCACCGCAGCGGCCAGCGCATTGGTCTGATCATGCTGGAAGAAAGCAACCAGCGCACATTAAGAAATCTTATTGGCATCCACCTAAGTAAGAACCTGACGGTGGATCCTGAGGCTGCTTCTACAGAAGAGGTAGAGACAGCATTTGACGAGCTGTTCACATCAAGTGATCAGCCTGTCTATCTGTACGATCACTTCGGATCAACCGATGTCGATCTCATATGTAACCGCATACGCTTTATGGCAAAGGCCTTGGACGTGCAGTGGGTCATCCTCGATCACATATCGATCTTGGTGTCTGGCTTGGCGACCGGCGATGAGCGCAAGCTTATCGACATGGCGATGACCAAGCTGCGTACCCTGGTGCAAGAGATCGACATAGGCCTGATCCTGGTGTCGCACTTGCGCCGCCCCGAGGGTGACCGAGGCCATGAAGATGGTGCCAAGGTTAGGTTAGGGCAGTTAAGAGGCAGTCATGCGATTGCCCAGCTCAGTGACATATGTCTGTCGCTTCAGGTCGATCCTGAAGATCCGCACAGTAACGTACGTCACCTGTTTGTCCTTAAAAACCGTTTCACCGGCCAGACCGGCTCTGCGGATACGCTTGTTTACGACCAAGAGACAGGCCGCTTAAGGGACGAACAATCACCCTTCTGAACACCGCATAAGGAGTAACCATGTGGCCGCGAAAGACAAAAACACCGTCTATTTAGACCATGCAATATGGCGACTAAAGCCAGGCCTGAAAGACTTAAGCAAGAAAGACATTGCTTATTACAAAAGAAAACACAACGCCGATCGAGTGATCATTATCAATGAACGCGGCGAGGTAGTTTATTACGACCCAACTTAAGGAGACTTCATGAACATGAAGAGAAAGATAACCCCAACCCATACGCTTGACTGGTACGTCAAGTGGTTTGGCACAGCCATGCTGCTTGGTGGCCTGGTGCTTCGCGCATCAGAGTACATGCCTGGGCTTGATATTCTGTTTACATTAAATGGCACTGTTGCCTGGTTCATCGTCGGATGGCTATGGCACGACCGGTCGCTGTTAGTGCTAAATGCGATCGCAGCAATGCTGCTGCTGATTACACTATTGTCTGAGACTGGAGCGGCTGGTCATGCTGCGCTTAGTCTTTGACGTTGAGACTGATGGTCTTTTACCGCAGCTTACAAAGCTTCACTGTATCGAACTTATGAACGCCGACACCGGCGAGCATTGGGGCTACGGTCCTAAAGAGATTGAGCGCGGCATTGCCGAGCTGGAAGCTGCCGACGAGATCATCGGTCACAACATTATCTCCTTTGACATCCCAGCTATTAAAAAGGTTTACCCAGACTTCGACACGAAAGCTAAGGTAACTGACACGCTCGTGTTGTCTCATCTTTTGCATGGAGATCTTAAGAATGAAGATTGGGGGCGCAACTGGCGCGATCCAGATGAGATGCCTAAGCGTCTTTACGGTTCCCACTCTTTGAAAGCCTGGGGCATTCGCCTCGGCGATTATAAGGACGACTTTGATGGCGGTGACTGGAAAGCCTGGTCACCCGAGATGCAGAAGTACTGCCGCCAGGATGTCGCCCTAAACCACCGCCTTCTCGAACACCTAAACACCGACAACTGGTCACAGGAAAGTATCGATCTGGAGCATCAAGCTGCTGAGCTATGCTTCCGCATTGGTAACAACGGCTGGACGTTCAATCGTAACAAAGCATCGGAGCTCTATGCTGAGCTGGCTGCTGAACGATCGACTATTGAGTCCGAGCTGCATGATCTGTTTGAGCCGTGGGAAATACGCACTCCGTTTATTCCCAAGGCAAATAACAGCAAGTACGGATACCAAAAGGGTGTCCCTACTGAGAAGGTCACAGTGGTTGAGTTTAACTACAACAGCCGCCGCCACATCGAAAGGTGCCTTAAGCACAAGTATGATTGGAAGCCAAAGCTGTTGACCGGCAATGGACACGCTCAGATTGATGAGAATGTCTTAGGCGGTCTCAACTACCCAGAAGCACAGAAGCTGTCGCGGATGTTTCTACTACAGAAACGCCTGGGCCAGCTCGCAGAAGGGCGTAATGCCTGGATGAAACTCGTCAACACTGATGGACGCTTACGACACCAAATCGTGCCTTGTGGCACTGTGTCGGGACGCGCCGCGCACCGGTTCCCTAACTTAGGGCAGGTGCCACGGACTACTCAGCCGTTTGGTAAAGAATGCCGCGAGCTGTTCACTGTTCCCCCAGGCTACAGCCTTGTGGGTACCGATCTGTCCGGCATCGAGCTGCGGATGCTCGCCCATTACCTAGAAGATGGTGGGGCCTATGCAAAGCAGATACTTGAAGGCGACATTCATACGTTTAACCAACAGGCTGCGGGTCTCGAAACAAGAGACCAGGCAAAGACCATGATCTATGCGCTTTGCTACGGAGCCGGACCAGCTCGCTTAGGCGAGATACTTGGTGCCGGTTTCAAAGAAGGCAAGGAGCTGCAAGAGCGGTTCTTTGCACAAATGCCAGCGTTTGCTCAGCTCAAGCGCGGCATCCAGAAAGCTGCTGATCGTGGCTATCTAAAAAGCCTGGACGGTCGTCGGGTGAAGATCCGATCGGCCCACAGTGCTCTTAATACTCTGTTGCAATCTGCGGCGGGGTGCATTTCTAAGAAATGGATTTGTTTGGTCGATACCGCGTTGAGGGACGAGGGCCTGGATGACAGGACCTACATGGTAGCTTGGGTTCACGACGAGATCCAAATAGCCTGTTTACAAGGACTTGAAGACCATGTCGGTACTATCGCTGGAAGAATGGCGCAAGAAGCTGGGAGAGCGTTTGAAGTCAAATGCCCCATCGACGCAGAATACTCATACGGGAAAAGCTGGGCTGATAGCCACTGAAACGGAGCTGATATTACAGCTTCCAATGATGGCTGCAGTTTACACTGTGCTCCACACTACCTGGCGTTCTCCCTATACAACCAAATCAGACTTCGCTCGCGCACACGCAAACTATGTTGCCATGTGTGCCAGCGAACAAATGATCACAACAAAGATTGCAGATGACACTTGGGGCAATGAATGGCTCATCACTGAGCTTGGCATGGCGTTCATGGAAGAGCTGCAGACCACAATTGAAAGGATGAGTAATGAGCTCGGAATTGACTTCCCCCAGGGACCAGAAACTGACCCTGCTGATTGACGCTGATCTGTTTCTTTACCAGGCCGCTGCGGCGGCTGAGGATGAGATAGATTGGGGCGACGATATATGGTCGCTGTCTTCTGATATCAAAGAAGCCAAGCAGATCTTCCAAGATAAGCTTAGCCAGATCCATGAACGCATTGGCACGAAGGAACAGATCCTGTGCTTTAGCGATCGTGAGAACTTCCGGCGCGGCGTAGATCCAACCTACAAGAGTAACCGCAAGAAGACGCGCAAGCCTGTGGGCCACAAGGCTTTGATCCTATGGGCCAAGGAAACGTACAAGCATTACTGGAAGCCAGCCCTCGAAGCTGACGATTGCATGGGCATCATGCAGACCAGCCCAGGCGCTAACACGATCATCGTCTCAGACGATAAGGACATGAAGACGATCCCTGGTCGCCTGTATCGGCCAATGGCAGATGAGATGCTGACGATCTCTTTCGATGAGGCACAGAAGCATTTCTTCACGCAGGTCCTGACCGGCGACACATCAGATGGATACAAAGGTGTACCAGGCATCGGACCGAAGAAAGCCGAAAGTGTACTCGGGCCTCGGCCGAGCTGGGGTGCCGTGATCCACGCATATCAGAAGGCTGGCATGACCGAGCAAGATGCGCTGCAGCAAGCTCGCCTCGCCAGGATCCTGCGCTGGTCTGAATGGGATCCAGCAAACGCAAAGGTAAAGCTATGGGAGATCGAGCATGACCGCGAAGCAAGCTAGCCGCCGTGAGAGCTACGAGCAAAGCATGAAGCGCATGGCTAAAGAAAGCAGAACGAACAGCAAAGCTGACGAGATCAAAGAGCCCACGCATTACGCTCGCTGGGCTATCGAGCCGGTCAGCATGATCATGCACAACGGCCTCGAGTTCTGGCGCGGCAATATAATCAAGTACGTCATGAGGGCTGGCTTCAAGCAGGGCAGCTACAAGACATCAAGGGAAGCAGAGATCGCTGATCTGAACAAAGCAGCTCGGTATATCGAGATGCGTATCAACCAACTACAAGGCAAGGACATAACAGAATGAATAACAGCATCCGAGAGCTGCCCACTGACTACCAGAACTTTATAGCCTACTCCCGATACGCAAGGTGGATGCCGGAAGAGGGTCGCCGTGAGAACTGGGGCGAGACTGTCGAGCGTTTCATCGAGAACATCTGCCGCCCTGTCGAAGGTGTAACCAGCAAAGACATCAGCGAGCTGCGTGATGCGATCCTCAACCTTGAGGTGATGCCCTCGATGCGAGCCATCATGACTGCCGGTGAGGCATCACGCCGAGACAACACCTGCATCTACAACTGCTCTTACCTGGCGGTGGATCACCCTCGTGCATTCGACGAGGCCATGTTCATCCTGCTGTGCGGCACTGGTGTCGGCTTCTCGGTAGAGCGTGAGTACGTCAATAAGCTGCCTTGTGTGCCAGCAAGCCTGGCTGACAGTGACGACACGATCGTCGTGCAAGACAGCAAAGAGGGTTGGGCCAAGGCCTACCGCAAGCTGATCAGTCTTCTGTACACTGGTGACATACCCAAGTGGGACCTAAGCAAAGTACGACCGGCCGGTGCCAGGCTGAAGACATTCGGCGGTCGAGCCTCAGGGCCTGAGCCGCTGGATCAGCTCTTCCGATACACGATCGAGAAGTTCGCCGGTGCCGCTGGCCGTAACCTGAATGCCTTCGAGTGTCACTCGATCATGTGCAAGGTGGGTGAGGTGGTTGTCGTCGGTGGTGTACGCCGGTCAGCAATGATCAGCCTCAGCAACCTGCAAGACGATAAGATGCGAACAGCCAAGAGCGGCAACTGGTGGACCGACCGGCCTGAGATGGCATTGGCTAACAACTCGGTCGCCTACACACAGAAGCCGGACATGGATGCGTTCCTAAAGGAATGGCAAAGCCTAGTCGAAAGCAAGAGCGGTGAGCGTGGTATCTTCTCACGGATTGCTGCCCAGGATCATGTCGCCAAGCATGGTCGCCGAGACCCCGAGCATGAGTTCGGCACTAACCCGTGCAGCGAGATCATCCTGCGCCCTAATCAGTTCTGCAACCTCACTGAGGTGGTTGTCCGAGCCACGGACACCGAGGCATCACTGAAGAAGAAGGTACGCCTAGCGACGATGCTCGGCACCATACAATCAACCTACACGACGATGCCTTACCTACGCCCCATCTGGTCTAAGAACACCGAGGATGAGCGTCTGTTGGGTGTGTCACTAACAGGGATCATGGACAATGAACTCACTAGCAAACCGACTGAGAAGCTTCTTAACAAGCTTCGTGACATCGCTGTATCGACGAACAGGGACTATGCTGAGCAGCTTGGAATTAGTCCATCTGCGGCCATCACTTGCGTCAAGCCTTCTGGCACTGTATCGCAGCTTGTGGATAGTGCTTCTGGCATTCATGCTCGTCATAGCTCTCAGTATATCAGGACTGTACGGGGTGATAACAAAGATCCTCTCACGCAGTTCATGATGGACCAGGGCGTACCTAACGAGCCCTGCTTCATGAAGCCTGACAACACGACTGTCTTCTCATTCCCAGTCAAGAGCCCTGAGGCTGCAGTCACTCGCAACGACATGACTGCCCTGGAGCAGCTCGAGCTATGGAAGACATACGCAGTGCATTGGTGCGAGCATAAGCCTAGCGTCACCATCTCAGTGCGAGACGATGAGTGGATGCATGTCGGTGCTTGGGTGTACGACAACTTCGATCTGCTGTCCGGCATCTCATTCCTGCCACACTCGGATCATAGTTATAGACAGGCACCATATCAGGATGTCGAGAAGAAGATCTGGAACCAGGTCGCTCGGCAGATGCCTAAAGAGATCGCCTGGTCCGAGCTCGCTGCATATGAGGAAGGCGAGGACAATACAGCCGGTAGCCAGACGCTAGCTTGCTCTGGTGATAGCTGTGAGATCGTAGACATATAAGAGAAGGTGTGCAGGGGCGAGATGGTATCCACTAATGCTTCCCTACGACAGGCCGCTGGACTGCGCTAGCAAGCCCCTGCACACTACATAATATAGGCATATTGCCTATAGTAACAAGGGAACAAAGGGTGACCAAAGGCGGTCTCTGACCTTATGTCCACCCTAAGGAGAGTTTCCCCCTGTAGTCTCATGTCGGACTGCCGACCAGGCATATGATATGGACTACGGACCAGGCATATGAAGCCACTGAAGACCGCTTTCGTCTGCTGTAGCAGGGTACCAGCGACCGCTGCGGTGGCTCTGAGGTGGCCTCTGAGGCAGTCTTAGGTGGTACTTGGGTAGTACTTATTGGTACGCCCCGATTTGTACTGCAAAGAAAAGCCCTCGACCCATCAATTGTCAGACCATCGATCGTCGGTTATCTAAAACGTCAACGGATACAACATCCGATCACTGTCACATCTAACGATATCAATAGCTTAGCGTCCTTAAGGTTCCATATCGGCCAAAAGAGGCCCCCGTGGGTCGTTTGCCAGGTCGATTTCAAAACGCCGCTAAAGAGTTTGTCGTTGTTGTTGTTGTTAGACCTCTTTCGTGAGAGCCCCAGATCCTACAAATGGAGCACCCATCATGGCACTAGAGATTGCCACTTACATATCAGACCTCAACAGTTCTAATCCGACTGCCACCGATGGCCTAGCCCAGGCAGACGACCACATTAGACTGATCAAGGCAGTACTGCAGAGCACGTTCCCAAACATCAATGCAGCCATGACAGCTACTGATGAAGTACTTAATGGCATTGACGCTCGCGTTACTAACCTAGAGGCACGCGACCCAATCCCAGCCGGTGAAGCCATGCTCTTCTTTGAGCCTGATGCCCCTACAGGATGGACTCGCGTCACCAATCAGCACAATAAGGCTCTGCGTGTTGTAGGTTCCTCTGCTGGTGGAGCTACTGGCGGTAGCGTTGTGTTCAGCTCGGTGTTTAACTCAAAGACCCCCACCGGCTCTGTATCCGTCACAGTCTCATCTCACCCGTTGACTAAGGCTGAGATCCCAGACCACACCCACACTTATAAATACAACACTGGACACTCCAACAGTAAGACTGCTGCCTTCAGTGCCGGTTTCGTCCTTGCTGCCAGCTCCCACCGAGAGCTTAGGCATACCGCGAGTAACGCAACTAGTGACAGTGTTGTCATAGGATCGCCGGATCTAACCTCTACGCCTCAGGGTCACACCCACCCTAATTCGACAGGTACCTTCTCAGGTAATGCTATGGACTTTGATGTCGAGTACTGTGATGTCATCCTGGCGACTAGGGACGCATAATAATGAGGATCGAAGTAGAGCCAAACTGCCCCTTAGATAAGTTCAAACCCTGCCGACAACACAAGTGCGCCTGGTTTACTCAGGTAAGAGGCACCGACCCTAACAGCGGCAACGAAGTCGATGAGTGGGGCTGCGCGATGTCTTGGATGCCTATGTTAATCCTTGAAGGTGCAGCTCAGTCTCGTTCTGCAGGGTCTGCCATTGAGAGCTTTCGCAATGAAATGGTGAGGGCCAACCAAGACAATCTAAAGTTACTGGCTGACCAATTCCCGCCCCAGACCCTAAAAGATAAGCTAATAGAAGGTTTATAACCCACGATGCCAATATTGCCGATCCGAGACTTAGGAAGTGCCGGTGCGGTAACTGACGTTAGCCCTTACAACCTGCCTTTGAATGCCTTCTCCAGGGCAGTTAACGTGCGCTTCGATGAAGGTAAAGTACGCCGAGCTCCAATCTTCCGTAAGGCGAAAGACAGCCTCGGTTTCAACCCTCGCTTCTGCATGGGGCTGGTTCCGGCAACAGGCTTTGACTCGGTGCTCGTCGCAACAGACGACTACCAGATTAAAGAGTTTGCATCCGGCAGCGTAAGTGATCGATCTGGTTCCATGTCTGCTAATTTGGATGCCCGTTCCTTTACTGGTACCCAGCTCGCTGATGTCGTGTACGTCAATCGACCAGACAAGGTACCCCACTTTAGAGACCCCAGCGGCACCAACTTTGCTCCTCTGCTGAATTGGCCTAGCAACTACCGCTGCGCCTCGCTGCGCTCATTTGGTGACGTTCTGCTGGCTCTTAATACGATCGAGAGTGGTGTGTCGTTTCCTGCGCGGGTGCGCTTCAGCGACATCACGACAGCCAATGCAGTCCCGAGCTCATGGGATGAGACCGACACGACTAAGTCGGCTGGCTTCAATGATCTCGTGCAAATGGACACGCCGATTGTCGATGGCGGCACACTAGGGTCTAACTTTATTATCTACAGCTCTACACAAGTATGGCTGATGGAGTTTGTCGGCGGCGCATTCTTGTATAACTTCCGTAAGCTCTTCACTGACTGCGGCGTTATCAATCAGAACTGCATCGCAGAAGTTGACGGGAAACACTTCGTATTTGGTCCTAAAGACATTTATGTACACGACAGCACGTCTAAGCAGTCAATCTGCGACGAGCGCGTCAAGCGGTTCATCTATAATGGCCTAAACATATCTAAATCTGACCGATGCTTCCTGCATCACAGCCCCGACCTTAACCTGCTGTACTTCTGCTATGTGTCCGGCGACGATCAAGTTAACTTCCCTGACACGGATCGCTGCAATCGTGCTGCAGTTTATAACTATAAGAACAACACCTGGTCATTTGCTGACCTTCCTAATGTGTCTGCCGCCACCCTGGCTAATGTCAACACAGTAGAAACCTACACGACCGCAGCAGGCCTTACATATGAGAATGTTGGCGGCTCGTACTACGATCAGGAAGACAGCTTCGATCGGCATTCTGTGTTTGTCTGCAAAGACGATGCCGGAAACAGTATTACCAGCGACAAGATCCTAGTGCTCGATTTGGCTGACGAAGGCCGCGTAGCGTTTCCTTACGACACTGAGGCTAATAAAATGGCTGTGTTGGAGCGTGTAGGCATCGACCTAGACGAAGTCCAAAATGAGCTGCGCGGGTACAAGAACATTTCCCGCATTTACCCTCAAGCTAAGACGAACAATACAGACGATACAACGCTGTCGTTTCAGTTCGGAGCTGCGGATCGGCCCAACCAGGCCCCTAACTTTCAAGCGGCAGTTTCGTTTGATGTTAATAATGACTACAAGATCGATACGCGAGCTGCTGGTCGCTACCTGAGCTACAAACTCACAATCAACGATCAGAAAGACTTTGAGTTTAGCGGTTTCGATCTGGAAGTAACGACCACTGGACGGAGATAGCTATGGCGATCAATGAAAAGCAGGACATGATCGTCAATGGTTACGTCCGTGGGCAGTTTCCAGTTCTCAACTTGGAAGATGTTCGTCGTTACATTCAAGACGAGCTGCGACGGATCGAGTCGTTTGCCAGGCAAGCCTCGGAAGCAGCAGTGCAGGTGGCCGATACGGCACCTAATAGCCCTCTCAGGGGCATGGTTCGATACGCTATGAGCCCCTGGGATCCACTAGGCACAGGATATTCCGGCCTAGTCGTCTACAATGGCACCTCATGGGTCGCCGTTTAGACCGCCTGGAACCGGCATTGGCTATCGGAAGCGAATATAGAGCGTTTCTGAGGTACAAAGCCGACCAGGGAGCCTTCCGCGATGCGCTTATGCGCTTCCAGGGGGCAGTAGAAGAGAGCGAAGACCGGCTAGGCCACAACGCAATGAGTGCGATGGTGCCAGTCACGCATAGTTTTGCGGATGGTCAATACATAAGACAGATGGACATGGAGGCTGGCACAGTAGTGGTCGGTCATATACACGCCAGGAACCACCCTTACTTTATTACCAGAGGTGATCTGTCGATAATAACAGAACAAGACGGAGAGCAGCGGATCCAGGCTCCTCACAATGGTATAACTTTGGCAGGAACTAAGCGCATCTTATACGCGCATGAGGACAGCACTCTAATTACTGTGCATAGAACCGACAATCTCGACGTTTCTGAGATTGAACGTGAAGTCCTGGCTAAGAGTTTCGATGATCTCGAGCTCACTCCCATGCAAACCGAGCACATAGAGGCTCTCATTAAGAAGATTGGAGAAAGCGAATGAGCTTTGCAGTAGCAGCAGCAGCAGTAGGCGGTGCAGCAGCCTATGCTGGCGCAAGTAAGCAAGCAGATGCGATGGACGCAGCCTCAGCCCGTCAAATGGCTGGCTTTGAGCTGTCTAAGCCGTTTTTGGAGCGCACTTATAGCAACGCAGAAGACTATCTCATGGATGCTCTGCAGCGGGGCAATTATAAGGGCCAGACCTTAGCTGATTTCGACCCGTACTCGCAGCAAGGATACAACTACCTCGGTAGCACCGGCCAACAGATGATGGGGCAACCGGCAAACATGATGCAAGCGACTGGCAACTTCGCCAACAACGCTGCTGACTTGTACAACCAAGCTGCCGGAGGCGGTACACTCAATCGTGCAATAGCATTTGCCACCGATCCTAATAACTATGGTTCACTTGTAGACGCTGCCATGCGCGATGACACGCGCCGACTGCAAGAGCAAACGCTGCCTGGTATCAACCAAGCTGCCATGGCTACCCGCAACTCCAATAACTCCCGAGCTGGTGTCGCCCAGGCAATTGCGGAACGAGCTTATGACGATCGCCGCACGGATATGACTGCAAACATCCAGAACCAACTGATGCGTCAAAGCATTGCCCAACAGAACCAAGATTACTCAAACGCTGTTGCAGCTAACAACAACTTGGCATCGATCTACGGCAATGCATTCGGTATGCAAGGCGACATCGGTCAGCGCATGGCTGCTGCCGGTGGTGCTTTACAGGCTCGTGCTGCTGCGGAGCTGCAAGATGCTCGCAGCCGCTTTGAGGAAGATCGTGATTTCGGTATGGAGCAGTATATGAAGTATAAGGGCGGCATCTTAAATGACGCTCAAACGCAATCACCACAGAACCCTGTCGTTAACACTGTGGATCCGACCGCTGCGGCACTCGGTGGTGCTTTGTCTGCCTATGGCTTAGCCGGTGGTTTCAAGCCTTCACCTGCGCCAAACATGGCTGCATCATATTTCGGCCCTAGTTTTAACAACCTGAGTGTACCTCAGCAAAACATGCTGACTACTCAAGGTGAGTTTGGCGGCATGACGTTTACCGACCCATTTGGAGGTAACTAAGATGGCATTACCTTTTCTTCCCTTTTTAATTGGCGGTAGTGCATTAGGCGGCGGTGCAGCCTTGCTCAATATGGCCTCTCAAGGAGCTGCTCCACAAAACACTACAATAAGCCCCGCGTTACAGGCGAACCCAGCACCCGCGATGCCTATGTTAAATGCCAATCCGTCAGCGATGGCTCGATTCGGTGTTCCTATGGCACCAGTGCCTCCTAAGCAGCAGATCGGCACCAATGAAATGCTCGCACGAGCTGGCGGCGCGATCATGTCTAAAGCACACCTAGGTGGGCCTCAAGCTTATGGCGCAGGTCTGCAAGCCTATGGTCAGATGATGGACAAGAACCGCGAGCTGGAACGCTTGGGTGCTGTCGATCAATACAATGCTGCTGTCGCTCAGCAAAGGGCGTTAGGCAAAATGAAGCCACCTGTAGCTCCTATGGGTGCTGAATACACCACTGCAGCCCTGACTGCTATTGAAGGTATCGAGAACGCTGTTGCAAAAGCTGAAGAGTCCGGCATGAACCCATTTGATGACGTGACAGGCATCATGGGCTCTATAATGAAGTACTACCCAGGCTCTAACGCTAATGACGTTTCCGCTCTGATCGAGACTGTCGTGTCTTCTGTTGGTTTCGACCGACTACAAGCCATGCGTGATGCCTCTCCAACTGGCGGTGCGTTGGGTCAAGTGTCCGAGATCGAATTGAGACAGCTCAACGCCTCTATCGCTAACTTGCGTCAGTCCCAGTCTACGGCACAGTTTAAGAATAACCTGGGCATCGTTAAACAACAGCTTGAGCGCACTGTTTACTTCATGAACTTGCGCGTTCAGCAGTACAACGACGAGATGAGGGGCATTGTTCGATCGTCTAACTCTACACCTCAGCAGCTTTACGCTACCTACAATCAATATAGAGGCGGTGGAGCTGCACAACCCGCACAAGTTGCTACTCCAGCAGCTCAAGCACAAGCTCCCGCTGCAGCTCCTGCTGCTAATCCGGCTCCTGCCGCTGCTCCTGCAGCTCCTGGCATCACTAATATGGCACCGGCAGCTCCTGCAGCTCCGCAAGGCACTCCCTACCAGACTAGCAACGGCGTAACTGTAACCCGCGTCCCGTAGCAGTCTAACTCCCCCTGATCACTCTAAGAGCGAGGTGCTTATAGATGGCAATCTATGAGATCAATGGTGCTCGTTATGAAATCGACGACACCAATCTGACTAAACAACAGCTCGACGCAGCTATCGAAGAGATCGCAGCCCAACCCCGTGACAGTGCTTTCGGTTACAGTGTCGATCAGCTCCAGATGATGATGGGTAAGGGCGCAGAGGCTCTGGGTGACCAGCTCGGCTTTGATGGCTTAAAGAACTTTGGTAGCAATGTAGTCGCCCAGCAGCAACAAGACATTGCACGAGGTGGGTACCAGGCTCAATACACTGGATCACTCTTAGAACAAGATAGTATCGGCGATGCCGCTGGATGGCTCCTAGAAGGTATGCAAGCTAATGCTGCCTCTGGTGGATTTGCCCTGGCAGGTACCGCCGCCGCTGCCGTAGCTGGGCTTGTTAGCGCACCGGCAGCGTTGCTTCTGGGAGGCGCAACCCTCGCTGGTTCCTTCTTAATGGGAACAGGCGAAAGCGCATTAGAACAAGAAGAAAAGACAGGGAACTACGACAGCTCTGTTGCCCTGGGCACAGGTGCCTTGATTGGTTTCTTAGATCGGTTCGGTGCCGGTCG
>Ga0160423_10001712_pt1 | contig 18329 bp, 19 predicted proteins | sample CRUFie14St8metaG_FD_108191 | JGI IMG/M metagenome (GOLD analysis project Ga0160423, IMG submission 108191) | Marine microbial communities from the Costa Rica Dome - CRUD Field 142mm St8 metaG | ecosystem: Environmental > Aquatic > Marine > Oceanic > Photic zone | place: Costa Rica: the Eastern... | reverse complement strand
CGATCATAACAAGAAGCGCGCTAAGGCGTTAGGGTTTGATACACTCGCGGCCCTGCAAGGTGGGTGTTTTATGACTTCTTCCAACATACAGGTGGTATTGGTTAATCCATCACACCCAGGGAATATTGGTGCGGTGGCTCGCGCCATGAAAAATATGGGCTTGCGGCAGCTGGTATTAGTGGATCCTCGCAAATTTCCCGATCCCGAAGCTGAGTGGCGTGCCGCGAGCGCATTGGACATCATTCAGGCAGCGCGTGTTGTGCAGTCATTGGATGAGGCGATTGCGGATAGCCAATTCGTCGTCGGGACTAGCGCCCGAGAGCGTCGGATTCCCTGGCCTGTCCAAGATGCGCGCGTTGCGGCAAATAGGATTGTTCAACGCTCGTCGACTGATAGGGTATCGATCCTGTTTGGACGTGAGGATAGCGGGCTTAATAACGATGAGCTCCGTCGCTGTAATTTGCATTGCCACATACCAACTCACCCAGACTATGAGTCACTTAATTTGTCTATGGCTGTGCAGATCGTCTGCTACGAGATTCGTATGGCTGAACTCGAGGGTAAGTTGCTCCAAGAGCAAGATGCTCACTGGGAGAATGAATTTGCTACGTCAGAAGACATGGAATATTTCTACAAGCACCTCGAGGAAACGCTCGTAGATCTCGAATTTCTTAACCCTGCAGCGCCGCGACAGTTGATGACTAGACTGCGGCGGCTCTATAGCCGCGTCCGACTCGATGAAATGGAAGTCCAGATTTTACGAGGTATTTTGAAAGAAACCCGCCGAGTTGTGCGCGAAAATAAAGATAAATAGGCGATAGCGATGGTCAAATCCAGAATTCTTGACTAAACTAGTCGGGTATTTGAGTCATTGACGTTGTGCGCAGATGAAATTGACCACACGAGGCCGCTATGCGGTTACAGCGATGTTGGATCTAGCCATTCACGGTGGCGAGAATCCCATCACGCTGGCTGATATTTCGGCGCGTCAAGAAATCTCTCTGTCTTATCTCGAGCAACTGTTCTCCAAATTGCGACGGGAAGACTTGGTTCGAAGCATTCGAGGTCCGGGTGGTGGCTATCAGCTTTCGAGGAGGTATGACCGAATTTTTGTCGCGCAGATTATCGACGCGGTCAATGAATCGATCGACGCAACTAACTGCCAGGGACGGGGTGATTGCAACCATGGTGAAGTTTGCTTGACCCATCACCTTTGGCAGGACTTGTCAGATCAGATTCATAGCTTTCTGAGTTCCATAAGTTTGGAAGATCTGGTCAACCGTGGTGGTTATCGAAAAGGCAGTTATATGGTGGGTTTGGTTGAGTCTCAGCCACTTACACTAAGAGATATATAGACCAAGTGGTCTGAGGAAATTTTTATGGGAAAGGCGGAAGTGATCGATGTGCCAATCTATCTGGACTACCTGTCAACGACACCTGTCGACCCGCGTGTTGTTGCGGCAATGACCCAATGTCTATCGATGGATGGTGTCTTTGGTAACCCTGCATCGCGCTCGCACCAGTATGGCTGGAAGGCGGAAGAGGCGATTGAAAATGCCCGCTGTCAGGTTGCCGAGTTGATTAACGCGGATCCCCGAGAGATTGTGTGGACGTCAGGGGCGACCGAGTCAGATAACTTGGCTATCAAAGGTGCTGCCCATTTCTATCAGCGCAAAGGCAAGCACATCATTACATCAAAAATAGAGCACAAAGCGGTGCTTGATACCTGTCGACAGCTTGAGCGCGAGGGGTTTGAGGTAACTTATCTTGAGCCCAATACAGACGGCTTGACGACACCTGAAATGATTGCCGATGCGATCAGGGAGGACACCAGTGTTGTTAGTGTCATGCATGCCAACAATGAAATTGGTGTTGTGAATGACATCGCAGCGATCGGTGAGATATGTCGAAAGCGGAGCGTTATCTACCACGTCGATGCGGCGCAAAGTACTGGTAAGCTTCCGCTTGATATGGAGGCTATGAAAGTCGATTTACTCTCCATCTCAGCGCATAAAATGTACGGCCCTAAAGGCATTGGCGCCCTCTACGTGCGCCGCAAGCCACGTGTCCGAATCGAAGCTCAAATGCACGGTGGTGGCCATGAGCGCGGCATGAGATCTGGCACCCTTGCAACGCACCAAATCGTTGGTTTGGGTGAGGCGGCACGCATTGCGACAGAGGAGATGCAAGCAGAGGGTGAACGTCTGCGCGCTTTACGGCAGCGATTCTGGGATGCCATCAATGATATCCCCGAAGTGCACATCAACGGTTCCCGCGATCACCGTCTACCGGGTGCACTGAATGTCAGTTTTGCCTTTGTTGAGGGCGAGTCACTGATTATGTCACTAAAAGACTTGGCGATATCGAGTGGCTCGGCGTGTACATCGGCCAGCTTGGAACCTTCTTATGTTCTCCGAGCGCTGGGGCTAAACGACGAGCTGGCGCACAGCTCACTTCGATTCAGTTTTGGTCGTTTTACGACGGAAAACGACGTAGATCGTGCCGCAATAAGTATTCGCCATGCGGTGGATAAGCTAAGAGAACTGTCACCGCTCTGGGATATGTATCAGGACGGCATTGACCTGGACACAATTGAATGGGCAGCGCACTAGTCGGCGTTTATCGCTCAAAGGAGTAAGTTATGGCTTACAGCGAAAAAGTAATTGATCACTATGAAAATCCTCGCAACGTCGGCAAGCTTGACGCCGACAGCGACAGCGTGGGTACGGGTATGGTTGGAGCACCAGCGTGTGGCGATGTTATGCGTCTGCAAATTCAGGTGAACGACGAGGGTGTCATCGAAGACGCGAAATTTAAGACCTACGGTTGCGGCTCAGCCATCGCATCGAGCTCGCTCCTAACCGAGTGGGTCAAAGGTAAGAAGCTTGAGGAAGCCGAGGCGATTAAGAATACAGAGATCGCTCAGGAGTTGGCGCTTCCGCCTGTCAAAATTCACTGCTCGGTGCTAGCTGAAGATGCCATTAAGGCAGCGGTTAAAAATATCCGGGAGAAGCGGGGCGAATAATGGCTATTAGCGTCACGTCTGCGGCGGCTGAGCACGTTAGTAAACAGCTACAAGCACGAGGTCGAGGTGAAGGCATCCGAATTGGCGTAAAAACCTCCGGCTGTTCTGGGCTCGCCTACGTCTTGGAGTTTGTTGATGTTCAAGATCCGGAGGACACGCTGTTCGAAACGGATGGTTTACGGGTGTTTGTTGATCCCAAAAGCTTGGTCTATCTCGATGGAACTATTATCGATTTTGCGAAAGAGGGCCTCAACGAAGGGCTGGAGTTCAGGAATCCAAATGTCGCTGCCGAGTGTGGTTGTGGCGAGAGCTTCACTGTCTAAGACATCGTTAAAGAAGCGTTTGTGAGGTCACGTGGCCAACTATTTTCAGTCCTTTGATCTTACGCCGAGTTTTGCCCTTGACCAGGCAGCGCTCGAGGCCCGATATGAACAGCTCATGGTTCTATGCCACCCCGATAAGTTTGCAGGTGCGGCTATGTTCGAGCAGCGGGCGGCGGCCAAGCGAGCCGCTGATATTAATGAAGCCTACGGTGTCTTGCGCCATGCCGTCCGACGAGCAGGTCATTTGCTAGAGTTACGCGGGGTGGATATTCAGCAGCTAGAACGTCAGCCCGCGTCGCCCGATTTTCTATTTGAGCAAATGATGCTTCGTGAGCGGGTTCAGGATTTCGAGTCACTGACGAGTACCGAAGCAAGCACATTGGCATCTGATATCGAATCTGCCTACAGCGAGACGCAGAACGCCTTTGTTACGCACTATGACAGGGGTGATATTAGTGGTGCCTGTGCCAAGTGGGTTGAGTTCCACTTTCAGCAGAAATTGCTAGACGAGCTGGTTAGTGCGCAACGCCAAGTAGCCTAATCGTCATGTTACTTCAAATTACAGAGCCCAACAGCACAGATAACGCCGCGCGCGAGCGTAAGCGAGGGCTTGGTATCGACTTGGGTACGACCAACAGTCTAGTAGCAACGAAATCTGAGCAGGGCACGGATGTTATCGCCGACAACGCCGGCGTTAGGCTCGTGCCGTCCGTAGTTAACTTTAGCGATAGCGTCACTGTGGGCGTGGCGGCACTTGAGTTGGCTGTCTCAGATGTCAAAAACACCGTGCTCTCTGCAAAGCGCTTTATGGGGAGATCTCGTGATGACCTTAGTGAGGCGCAACTGCGTGGGTTAGCCGCCACCAATCCGCTGGCCTTTGATACAGATTATGGTCCCAAGACACCGGTCGAGGTGTCCAGTGAGATCCTGCGCGCGCTCGCAGTAAGAGCGCGGGACAGCCTCGAGGAGAAGGAAGACGGCGTGGTTATTACCGTGCCCGCTTATTTTGACGATCGGCAGCGGCAAGCGACACGGCAAGCGGCAGAGCTTGCTGGTTTAAACGTTCTTCGTCTCTTAAATGAGCCTACGGCCGCTGCCGTTGCTTACGGACTTGACGAGGCAATTGCCGAGTCGAGTGTCGTTGCCGTTTATGACCTCGGTGGCGGAACATTCGATATTTCTATTTTGCGAATGGAACACGGTCTTTTGCGTGTGTTATCAACTGGTGGCGACAGCGCTCTCGGCGGCGATGATATTGATGAGATCATTGTTCGCTGGATGGTTGATCAGTGGGGTCTTGAGGACCTGACACTAGATCAACAAAGACGACTTTCCGTGATGGCGCGAGCGATTAAAGAGCGACTTTCAGAATCATCGGAGATATCGATTGAAGCGTCAGACGACTTTGCGCATCTTGAAGACCTCTCGGTGACACGAGAAACCCTCGCATTGCTCTCGGGGGAACTGATTCAGCGGACATTGAGTGCCTGCGATCAGGCGCTTGACGATGCTGGCGTGACGGAGGTTGCACATGTGGTAGTGGTTGGCGGCTCGACACGTATGCCCGTGATTCGTGATGCCGTAGCCCAACACTTTGATCGCGAGCCCCTATGCTCGATTAACCCTGATGAGGTGGTCGCCTTAGGTGCTGCAATTCAGGCCGATATCTTAGTGGGTAATGGGGATGGTGATGAGGCCTTGTTGCTTGACGTCATACCACTTTCGCTGGGTTTGGAGACCTATGGTGGTTTGATTGAAAAAATCATCCCTCGCAATTCTGTGCTCCCACTTGCGAGGGCGCAGGAATTTACAACAGCGAAAGACGGGCAAACTGGTCTCGTCGTCCATGTGCTTCAAGGGGAGCGGGAACGCGTGGAGGATTGCCGCTCATTGGCTCGCTTTGAGCTGATGGGAATACCGCCGATGGTCGCTGGTGCGGCACGCATCTTAGTGACCTTTAAGGTGGACGCTGACGGTTTATTAGAGGTCTCTGCCCGAGAGGAAACAACCGGCACCGAGGCTGCTTTGATAGTTAAGCCCTCGTTTGGCTTGAGCGATGACGAGGTCGCTGCAATGTTGCGTGCGAGTCAAACGAATGCAGCGGAAGATATGCAGGCAAGGCAACTTAGAGAGGCTAAGGTTGAGGCGGAATCGTTGCTTCACGGCTTAGCCGGTGCGCTTGAGGCTGATGGTGACCTTCTAAGTAATGAAGAGCGAGGCGATCTAGAAAACGAGGCGGGTGAGCTGGTGAAGGCGCTTGAATATGATGATGTTGATATTATTCGTGCGGTCACTGACCAGTTAGGTCAGGCGACCCTGACGTTTGCTGAACGACGAATGGACCGCAGTATTAAAAGTGCTTTGAGCGGTGTTGCCGTGTCAGAGCTGGACGCCGAAGACTAGAGACGAGCATATGCCCCAGATAATTGTTCTTCCCCATCACGAAATCTGCCCTGACGGCGCGGTGGTAGAGGCCAGCAGTGGTGAAAGCATCTGCGAGGTATTGTTAGCCAGCGACATTGACATTGAGCACGCCTGTGAGATGTCTTGCGCTTGCACGACCTGTCATGTCGTTGTACGAGAGGGATTTGACTCTTTAAACGAGGCTGACGAACTGGAAGAGGACTATCTCGATAAGGCTTGGGGTTTGGAGCCCGAGTCACGATTGTCCTGTCAGGCCATCGTTGGTGATGAGCCGCTGGTCGTTGAAATACCCAAGTACACGATCAATCACGCTTCAGAGAAGCATTAAAAAGCACACTTTTGTTGTCATGACAGGCTGAGTTAAAGGCCTTATACTCCGCGCCCGGCAGCGGGTGGATCCCCCGAGAGGCCCGTTGCTGACTACTTATTCATCATCAGGAGACATTCATGTCGATTGAACAAACTCTTTCGATAATCAAGCCCGATGCCGTTGCAAAAAACGTCACAGGTCAAATCAACTCGCGCTTTGAAGCTGCGGGACTAAAGATCGTTGCCCAAAAAATGCTTCGATTGTCTGATGAGCTCGCCGGTGAATTCTACGCCGAACACAAAGGGCGTCCCTTTTATCACGATCTTGTTGCATTTATGACCTCAGGTCCTGTCGTTGTTCAGGTCCTCGAGGGCGAGGGCGCCATTCTTAAAAACCGTGAGCTAATGGGTGACACTAACCCAGCTGAAGCTGACGCGGGAACGATTCGTGCAGACTTTGCAAAGTCAATAGACGCTAACGCGGTCCATGGATCTGATTCCCCGGCGTCCGCGGCGCGTGAAATTGCGTATTTCTTCGCGTTTAGCGACCTTTGCGGTCGATAAGTTACAAATACTGTTACGTATGCCGGACGCGCTAATTGCAACAACCGCTCCGGCCAGCAAGATTAATCTGCTGGGCATGACCCGTGCCCAGCTAGAATCTTTTTTTACTGATATTGGTGAGAAGAAGTTTCGCGCTCAGCAGGTGTTGAAATGGATCCATCATCAGGGTGTGCGCGACTTCCAGGATATGACTAATCTTGGAAAGACCCTCCGTGATCGACTCTCTGAAACCGCAGAAATCGCGCCCCCGATTATCGATAGTCAGCAAGATTCAGCGGATGGAACTCGCAAATGGGCCATCAAAGTCGCTGGTGGTGCGCTGGTAGAAACGGTCCTGATTCCCGAGGGAGATCGAGCCACTTTGTGCGTGTCGTCGCAAGTGGGCTGCAGCCTTGATTGTAAGTTTTGCTCCACGGGCAAACAGGGGTTTCAACGTGATTTAACTGCCGCAGAAATCATTGGTCAGGTGTGGCTAGCCATTGATTCCTATGACGGCTGGCAGTCTGGAAAGGGCCGTGTGGTAACAAATGTCGTGATGATGGGCATGGGAGAGCCACTACTTAATTTCGATAACGTCGTGTCGTCGATGGAACTAATGTGTGACGATCTTGCTTATGGACTGTCCAAGCGCAAAGTAACCCTGTCCACGTCAGGTGTCGTGCCCGCGCTGGACCAGCTTGCCGACTTCTCTGATGTTAGTTTGGCAATTTCTCTGCACGCGCCCAATGATGCAATTCGCGATCAGATTATTCCTATCAATAAGCGATACCCCATTGCAAATTTGCTGTCCTCGGCACGTGCCTACATTGACGCGCAGATGGATAAAAAACGGGTCGTAACTATCGAGTACACCTTATTAGCGGGTGTAAATGATCAAGTGGAGCACGCTCAGGAGCTTGCACAGCTGCTGGATGGCTTTCCCTGTAAAATTAACCTCATTCCATTCAACGACTTCCCTCAATCTGGCTTCAAACGCCCTAGTGGTAATGCCGTGTCTCGATTTTGGAAGGTCTTGATGGAAGCGGGGTTCATCGTCACAGTACGAACGACACGCGGAGACGATATCGATGCGGCTTGTGGGCAGCTCGTTGGTGAGGTGAACGACAGAACCAAACGCGCGGCTCGATATCGTGCACAATACGAAGAAATGGATACAATCGAGGGGTAGATATCCCTGTGAAACATCTCTGCGCATTGGTGATTACTGCTATTCTGGTGAGCTGTGTTGTCGAGACCGGTGGACCTAGGCCGGCCCCAGTGGGCCCAGCACAGGCACTAGAGCAGCATGTGAGTCTTGCCCGTCAGTACATTGGTGAGGGCGACTGGGAAAATGCAGAGCGCAATCTGGAGCTGGCTGCGGTTATGGATGCTAACGATGCCGATGTGCTCGAGGCATTTGCATTACTTTATCAAAGTACGGGTGACTTTGAATTAGCCGAGTCCAATTTCAAAGAAGCGATCGAAGCAGGTGCGGGGTCGCGAGCACGCAATTCTTTTGCGGAATTTTTATACGCGCAGGGTCGCTACTTCGAGGCGGCTTCGGCTTTTCGCGAGTTGACTAGGAATACACTGTACAGCGGCCGGCTCAAAGCATTTGTCAATCTCGGGTTGGCTTTACTCAAGACTCAGGAAACCCTGGAGGCAAAGTCGGCATTTAGTCGAGCCTTGGTAATGGAGCCCCGAAACAGCATTGCACTTCTCGAGCTCACCCAAATCGAACTTACTGAGGGTGATGTAATGGCCGCGAGTGGGTATTATGAGCGTTACAGAATAGGTACACGGAGTCAGACAGCGCGTGCACTGATTCTTGGTGTGGAGATCGCGCGTCTTAATGGTGACGTGAATATGGAGACCAGTAATATGCTGGCACTGCGCAATTTACACTCCGAGACGCCGATTTATAGGGCGTGGACAGCTGCCCAAAAGGAGCAGCTTTAATACGATAAGAACAATTTAGGGGAACTCTCAATGAGTCAGGCTTCACCCATCAAGCGCCGCAAGAGCCGTCAGATTATGGTTGGCACAGTGCCAGTGGGTGGTGACGCCCCGATCAGTGTACAAAGCATGACTAATACCGAAACGCGCGATGTTGACGCGACCTTGGCGCAAATTAAGGCCATCGCTGAGGCGGGTGCGGATATCGTGAGAGTCTCGGTGCCTAGCATGGACGCGGCTGAAGCTTTCAAGTTGATCCGCCAGCGATCACCGGTACCGCTCGTTGCCGACATTCATTTTGACCACAAAATTGCGCTCAAAGTGGCTGAGCACGGCGTTGATTGCCTTCGAATCAACCCCGGCAATATCGGCAAAGAGCAAAAAGTTCGCGAAGTCATTGCCGCTTGTAAGGATAAGGGAATCCCCATTCGCATCGGTGTAAACGCGGGTTCACTTGGAAAAGAGCTGATGCGAAAATATCCCGAGCCCACCTCGGACGCTCTAATCGAATCCGCTCTGAAGAATGTGGATATTCTCGATCGTCACAATTTCCTGGACTTCAAGGTCAGCGTCAAGGCGTCCGAGGTTTTTATGGCCGTGGCAGCCTATCGTGGTCTAGCGCAACAAATTGAGCAGCCGCTGCACCTAGGCATCACTGAGGCGGGTGCCCTTCGCGGTGGCACCGTGAAGTCAGCCGTTGGTCTCGGCATGCTTCTCATGGAAGGTATTGGTGATACCATGAGGGTCTCGCTTGCTGCCGACCCAGTTGAAGAGGTCAAGGTTGGCTTTGAGATCCTAAAAAGTCTGAAATTGCGAACAAACGGTATTAATTTTGTCGCATGCCCCAGTTGTTCACGCCAAAACTTTGATGTTATCGGTACAATGAATGAACTTGAACGGCGCTTGGAGGATATTCGGACGCCGATGGATGTGGCGGTTATTGGCTGCATCGTAAATGGACCGGGAGAAGCAAAGGAAGCTGACGTCGGTTTGACAGGGGCAACTCCCAGTAATTTGATTTACCTCGATGGCGAACCTGATCACAAAATCAGTAATGCAGATTTCGTTGATCACTTGGAGTCGGTCATCCGTAAACGAGCCGAGAACCTGGAAGCCCAGCGTGCTCGAGAAGAAGCTGAGATTATTTCCAGCAGTCACTAGGAAAAACAGTCAATGAGTCAGTACCGCGCTATTCGGGGGATGGTTGATGTTCTCCCCGATGAGACACCGTTGTGGCAGATGCTTGAGCAAACTGCCCGCGATGTGTTGGTTGCACACGGATATGCCGAGATTCGCACCCCGATTGTTGAAAGCATGGAGTTATTTACTCGTTCCATTGGGGAAGAGACCGATATTGTCGAAAAAGAGATGTACTCGTTCCCCGATAGGAATGACGAGAGTTTATCTCTGAGACCCGAGGGCACTGCGAGCACGGTTAGAGCAGCTGTTCAGCATAATCTGATTCAATCACCTCAGCGCTTCTGGTACCTGGGGCCCATGTTCCGTTACGAGCGTCCGCAGAAAGGTCGACAGCGCCAGTTTCATCAGCTGGGTGTTGAAACTTTTGGGGTTGCAGGCCCGGAGCAAGATGCAGAGCTATTGCTAATGTGCCGGCAATGGTGGACGCGACTTGGCATCAATGACGTCTTAACCCTCGAGCTGAATACCATTGGAAGTCCAGAGGCGCGTTCTTGCTTCAAAGCCGCCCTAACAGACTATCTCCGTGACCAATTTAACTCCTTGGATGAGGACAGCCAGCGCCGTTTGGATACTAATCCGTTGCGGATTCTGGATAGTAAGTCGGCGACTACTCAGGCGGTATTAGACGGTGCTCCCACTATGACCGAATATTTGGATGATGAATCCCAGCGTCATCACGACCGGCTTTGTCAGTTGTTGGATATGGCAGGACTGGCGTACACCATTAATCCTCGCCTGGTTCGCGGACTCGATTACTACAATAAGACAGTCTTTGAGTGGACGACCGATAAGTTGGGAGCGCAGGCAACAGTCTGTGGTGGCGGGCGGTACGACATGATGGTGAGTAAGTTTGGTGGCAAAGCGACGCCAGCGTCAGGGTTTGCTGCGGGACTGGAGCGTCTCGTACTGCTTATGCAAACCCTCGATATTGATGCGATCTCTGTCCCCGATCTGTATATCGTGAGTTCTGACAACAATGCCTTTGGCCAAGCGATGCTAGAGGCCGACAGGATACGTTGTGAATTTCCCGGGCTGGGTGTTGTCCAACACCTGGGCGGTGGCAGCTTTAAAAGTCAATTCAAGCGAGCTGATAAAAGCGGCGCTGCGTGGGTAATGGTGTTTGGTGCGGAGGAAATGGTCTCTGGCAAGGTGACCTTGAAACCTTTACGGGCTAATGAACAGCAAATGACTCTCTCGCGAGAGGAGTTAGATACGTTTTTGAGTCAGTTGGAACAGCTGGTAAATGAGTATTGAGGAGTAGGTAGTGGCTGATCACCTTCAAGAAGAAGAACAGTTAGAAGCAATTTCCCAGTGGTGGCAGGAAAACCGTACGTCAGTCATTGCCGCGGTCGTATTGACCTTAGGAGGCACCATTGGCTGGTCGCAGTATGGGGACTACACCAGCGAGAGGGCGGTCGCCGCGGCGAATGCTTACGATAGTCTTCTACAGGAAATAGAATCAGGAGAGTCTGCAGAGAGGTTGGCACTTATTAGTGCTAGCTTACGACAGACCCATGACGGCGAGACTTTCGCGGCGTTTGCCTCGCTGCAGGTTGCGGCGGCGGCTGTCGGAGCTGGCGATTTAGTGCTGGCTCGCGCTGAGCTCGAATCGGTCATGGCGAGTGTGGAATTAGATTCAACCCTCGGGCAGCTAGTGCAGCTGAGACTGGCTCGTGTGATGGCAGCCTCGGGTGATGACACTTCGGCAATAGCAATTCTAGAGCAGGGCAGCGATTCATTTCCTGCTAGTTACGCGCAGGCGCTTGGCGATATCCATTTAGCGGCGGGACGAGAAGCGGATGCTTTGTTGGCCTATCAGTCTGCTCAGACTGAATCAATGGCGCTTGGCGGGCAGCTGGGTCTTGTGGATCTCAAAGTAAGAGGTCTATCGCTTCGCGATGCGGAAGATTCAAGTGAGGTTTCACAGTAATGAAGTTATGTCGACTACTGATAACAAGTGTCTTATTGCTGCTGCTCAGCGGATGTAGCACGTTTCAGGAGTGGTTTGGTGCTGAGGAAGAGGATGCAACTGCGCCCGTCGAGCTAGAGCCAATTGACGCGAGGGTCAAACTCAAAAAACAGTGGTCAACCAAAGTTGGCGATGGTCAGGGTACTGGTTTTTACAAAATAACGCCCACCTTAGTAGATGGCGTGCTCTACGTCGCTTCTAGCGATGGTGAGGTCGCGGCGATCAGCGCTGCCAACGGCGATCGGCTCTGGCGGGTTGAGTTGGAGCGCCCCCTTTCGGGTGGTGTTGGGTACCACGATCAAAGTCTTTATCTCGGTGGCGCTGACGGCTCTGTACTGCAGCTGTCGGCAGATAATGGTGTCCTCGAGTGGGAAGCCGCTGTCTCGGGCGAGGTGCTTGCGGCACCCGCTGTCTCGGATGACTGGGTCATCGTACAGACCTATGACGGTAAATTACGCGGATTTCAGCCTGGCGGCGATGAGCCCGAATGGACATTTACTAGCGATGTACCGGTGCTCACATTGCGGGGCACTTCAACACCTATTTTAATAGGGGGTAACGCGATTGCCGGGTTCGGTGATGGCAAGGTTGTGGCTGTCGATGTCAACTCGGGTAATGTCTCATGGGAATCACGCATTGGCGTGCCGCAGGGTAGTTCGGAAATCGATCGCATTGTCGATATTGATGGTGCTATGACTCAGCAGGGTATTGAACTATTTGTCGCTAGTTATCAGGGGCGTGTCGCCGCGCTGGATAGCCGCACCGGGCGTAAGCTATGGCAGCAGAACGTTTCGTCATTCACGGGTACACACGTGGGCTTTGGTAATGTGTATGTGGCTGACGTTGATGGCACATTGAGTGCATTCCTGCGAACTGGTCAAGGTGTCAGGTGGCAAAATATTGAGCTAGGTTATCGGCAGTTATCGCGCCCGACCCCCGTCAGTAGCTATGTTGCAACAGTAGACTTTGATGGCTATCTGCATCTTCTCTCGCAAGTTGATGGGAAAATTGTCGGTCGTGCCAAGATTGGCGGCGATGCGGCGCGGGCTGATATGATTGCCGATAGTGGGCGTCTAATTATCTTTGCTGATGATGGTCAGTTGCTCGCTTACGAGCTAGAGACTCTGGACTAAATCCCATGCTTCCCGTCATTGCGTTGGTAGGGCGCCCCAATGTGGGGAAGTCCACGCTTTTCAATCAGCTCACGAAGACCCGTGATGCTCTCGTTGCGGACTACTCTGGACTCACCCGGGATCGCAAGTACGGTGAAGGTCGTTGTGGTGAACAGCGTTTCATGGTTATTGATACTGGTGGTATTACTGGAGAGGAAGGGGGTATAGATGTGGCGATGGCGGCTCAGTCATTAGCCGCAATTGATGAAGCTGACGTCGTTTTACTCATGGTTGATGGTCGCGCCGGCTTGCAGGTCGGTGATCAAAGCCTGGTCCGGTTGCTTCGACAGCGTAACAAGCCCTTCGAACTTGTCGTCAATAAAATTGATGGCGTGGGAGAAGATGTTGCCGCAAGCGATTTTCACAGCCTAGGTGTAGCGCAGCTTCACACGATCGCTGCCACCCATAACCGCGGCATACGGACGATGATTTCCAAGGTGATGACGCCCTTCGGTGATACTGAATCTGAGACTGATGAGGGCGGATCAGGTATTCGTGTTGCCGTAGTGGGTAGGCCCAATGTGGGCAAGTCGACTTTGGTCAATCGCTTGTTGGGCGAGGACAGGGTAGTTGTCTTCGATCAGCCGGGAACAACGCGCGACAGTGTTTTCATTGAGTATGAACGGCAGGGACACGCCTACACTCTAATTGACACCGCAGGGGTGAGACGGCGCAAGAATGTCAAAGAGGCAGTGGAGAAATTTTCGATCGTAAAAACCCTCAAGGCCATCGACCAAGCAAATATTGTTGTTTTGTTGATGGACTCTCATGAAGGTGTTGTTGAACAGGATTTGCATCTTCTCGGTCAATGTATTGAGGCGGGTAGAGGTCTAGTGGTTGCACTCAATAAATGGGATGGCATGGAGTCAGATGAACGCGAGCGAGTGAAGGTTGAGCTTCAGCGCCGCCTACTCTTTGTCGACTATGCCGATATCCACTTTATATCGGCGCTCCATGGGACTGGTGTGGGCCACCTGTACGACTCGATACACGGTGCTTACGAGTCGGCGACACGGAAACTGACGACGCCAAGACTTACCCAATTACTCGAGGACATTGTCTCGAGTCACCCACCGCCCGTTGTCGGTGGCCGGCGTGTGAAGCTCCGTTATGCACACATGGGGGGACATAACCCGCCGCGTATCGTCATTCACGGCAACTCGACCGATAACCTACCGGAGAGTTATGTTCGGTATCTTGAGAATTCGTTTCGACGCCACCTAGATTTATCGGGTACGCCCATACGTATTGAATTGCGAACGGGCAATAATCCCTACGGGGCGCGTCGTAATAAGCTTACGGATCGTCAGGTCCAGCGCCGCCGCCGCATGATGTCCCACATTAAGAAGTCCGAGAAGAAGCGTAAGCAAAAGAAAACGCTTTGATCGCAGCGTTGGTCTCACACTCGCCCATATATTCAAATATTTTATGAGCGAGATATAAACCATCTATTTCACAAATATGCTCAAATACCCCATGATTCCCATGCTAACAAAGACACCGTATAGAGCGGAGTAAACCATGAGCAATTATCTAGAACAGGTTGAAGAAATTCAGGGCATGGCAACGGCCGCGAGTGTGATTAACGCTGAGCATGCGGTTCGTATGCGCCTACAGAACCAGTTTAAAACGGGTCTCGACGTGGCGAAGTACACAGCGGACATCATGCGACGTGATATTGATAACTATGAGGCAGATACCTCGCAGTACACCCAGTCTTTGGGCTGCTGGCATGGTTTTATTGGTCAACAGAAGATGATTGCCATTAAAAAGCATTTTGGCGACACCGACCGACGCTATTTGTACCTGTCGGGCTGGATGATCGCTGCTTTGCGCTCGGAGTTTGGCCCTCTACCAGATCAGTCAATGCATGAGAAAACCTCGGTACCTGCATTGATTGAGGAGTTGTACACGTTCTTACGTCAAGCTGATGCGCGCGAGATGGGTGGGCTTTTTCGTCAGCTTGATGCGGCACGGGCGACCAATAATGACGTTCAGGAGCGAGCGATCGTTAATCAGATCGATAACTTCCAGACACACGTTGTTCCAATCATCGCCGACATTGATGCCGGTTTTGGGAATGAGGAAGCAACCTACCTTCTCGCCAAGAAAATGATCGAAGCGGGTGCCTGTGCTATCCAAATCGAAAATCAGGTGTCTGATGAAAAGCAGTGCGGCCACCAGGACGGCAAAGTTACGGTCCCACATGCTGACTTCCTAGCGAAAATACGTGCGGTACGGTACGCATTCATTGAGTTGGGCGTTGAGAATGGCATTATTGTAGCTCGCACAGACTCACTGGGTGCAGGCCTGACTAAGCAGATCGCTGTGACTAACGAGCCAGGCGATTTGGGCGACCAGTACAATAGCTTTCTAGACGGTGATGTCGTTCATACTGCCGATGATCTAGCAAATGGAGATGTAGTGGTAAAGGCTAATGGTCAGTTGCTGCGCCCGAAGCGTCTTGCATCGGGATTGTTTCGATTCAAGCCCAACACTGGAGAGGACCGTGTTGTCCTCGACTGCATTACCTCGTTACAGAATGGCGCCGATCTGCTTTGGATTGAAACCGAGAAGCCTCATGTGGGTCAGATTGCAGGTATGGTCAATCGTATTCGTGAGGTTGTTCCAAACGCGAAGCTGGTTTACAACAACAGCCCTTCGTTCAACTGGACGCTCAACTTCCGCCAGCAGGTGTTCGACTCATGGGCAGAAGAGGGGCGGGATATATCTGCTTTCGCTCGCGATGAGTTGATGTCAGCCGAGTACGATGAGACTGATTTAGCGATCGAAGCCGATCGGAGAATCCAATCTTTCCAGTCAGATGCGGCGCGTGAAGCGGGTATTTTCCATCATTTGATTACTCTGCCCACCTATCACACGGCAGCGCTTTCGACTGATAACTTGGCCAAAGAGTACTTTGGTGAGGCCGGTATGCTCGGTTATGTAGCAGGCGTACAGCGCAAAGAAATCCGTCAGGGTATCGCCTGTGTGAGGCACCAGAACATGGCTGGCTCCGATATGGGCGATGACCACAAGGAGTACTTTTCTGGCGACGCGGCACTTAAGGCAGGCGGCGCGGACAATACCATGAATCAGTTTGGATAATAACGCCCAGTTGTTTGCTAAGCCCAGTCAGCCGACTGGGCTTTTTTTTGCGTTGCGTCTTGCCAAACCTGGCTGACAGAAGCAAAGTTCCAAAATGAAATGGGAAAATATAGACGAACAAGTATGTTCCGTGGCTCGCGCGCTTTCAATTGTTGGAGAGCGCTGGACACTTCTAATCATCAGAGATGCTTTTAAGGGGACCCGCCGTTTTGAGGGATTCCATAGGACTCTGGGGGTGACTCGCCATCGACTTACGGAACGACTCAATTCATTAGTCGAGTCCGGTGTAATGACCAGAGTGCCCTACAGTCGTAATCCAGAGCGCTTCGAGTATCGTTTAACCCGCAAAGGACTGGGTCTTTACCCTGTTTTGATGAGTTTGAGTCAATGGGGTGATCAATGGCTTGCAGACCAAAATGGACCTCCCATGACTTACTGGCACAGCCGCTGCGCTCAGGATTGTGAGCCGATGATGGCGTGCAGCGCGTGCGGTGAGAACCTAAAGCCCGAGGAGGTCTCGACGAAACTGGGAACCGAACTCACCCATTATGTGGCACACTTAAAAGATCATGGGCTGCCCATACCTAGTGATGCTGAATTACCCAAGCGCGCGGGCGAATACCGAAAAACAAGGACAAGATAGGAATCTAGCCGATGAACCAACAAGTCAATAATCTGATCATGAATGTTGATGAGAACATGGGACAGATAGAACGCAACCCCGTGGAAGAACAGTTATTCCGTAAGCAGCGTTTGGCTGCGGCCCTGCGAATTTTCGGTCGTTTTGGATTCGATGAGGGCGTGGCGGGGCACATCACTGTTCGGGACCCACTCGACCCCGAGACCTTCTGGGTCAATCCCATGGGCCGGTCATTCAAAATGATGCGCGTATCCGATTTGATCCGCGTGGATCACGACGGCAATATTGCTGAGGGAAGCGGTATTCTCAATGGCGCAGCATTTACCATTCATAGCCAGATTCATGCAGCGCGTCCCGATGTCACGGCAGCGGCACATGCGCACTCTATCTATGGCAAAGCGTGGGCCTCGCTGGGCCGTTTACTTGATCCGCTCACTCAGGATGCTTGCTCATTCTATGGTGATCATGCGCTGTTAGATGACTACAACGGTGTTGTCGTTGATATGGATGAGGGTCAACGACTCGCTCAAACCTTGGGTAATAAGAAGGCGATCATCTTAAAAAATCACGGTCACCTGACTGTCGGACAATCAGTTGAAGAGGCTACGTGGTGGTACGTCACCATGGAGCGAACCTGCCAAGCACAACTGCTTGCGGAGGCTGTCGGGGAGCCGAAACCAATCCCACACGAGATGGCGGTTCACACTCAGAAGCAGGTAGGCAGCACCTTGTCGGGTTGGTTCAGTGGTCAGCCCTTGTTTGATGTGATTCTAAGTGAGCAGCCAGAGCTTCTAGATTGAGTTGCTCAATCGTCTGCTGCCTAGAGCGGATGATCGAATTTGTCTCGATCGAATGAGGCGATGAGTAGCGACAAATTACTCAGTTGCACCACTAGCAAAGGGTAGTGCAGGTGCCGAATCAGTGCCAGCGTATCTTCGGTCTCCAGCCAATTGCGGGCCCATTGATAAAATCCAAGCGCAAAAAGTGCACCTGCCAGAGCGCCGATTGTTTTACCGATATCAACGGGTTTAAAGCTGTCCTTTGCGATAACCAGCGTTTCGAGCCTGACTAAGTAGTTGCCAAACATCAGCGCTAGCTGGAAACCGAGGTAGACACCGGCGGCGAGTAAAAAGCTTTGTGGATATAGTAAAACTGCCACTACGCTGAGTAGCGCAATGACCTCAACACTCACTGATATTCGAAAAAACCAGTGCAGGTTAAGGAGTCGAGAGTAGGCCAGTGCAACCAGCAGTGGACCTAGACTGAACGCAAGTGGGCCCAACGAGAACGCCTCAGGGGGTAAAGGCGCCATGAGTGCGACATAAGCTGTCCCCCACACTCCCTGGAAAAACGCGTTAATCGACTTGTAAGCGACGAAGGGCTTTAAACGCAACGCGGGGTGAATGGAAACGCGCACTTAGTAATCAACGCCTTTTCTAGCTTTGATACCGACACGGAACGCGTGTTTTACCTCTTTGACTTCGGAAACGGTGTCCGCCAGTGCTTTTAAACCACTCCCACCGCCGCGCCCTGTCAGTACAACACTCTGATGCTCTGGGCGCGCCTCGATGGTTTTGATGATCTGTGCTTCATCAAGATAATCAAACGAGAGCATGTAGGTGATTTCATCGAGCACTACCAGGTCGTAGGCAGGGTCTTG
>Ga0160423_10001711_pt1 | contig 18339 bp, 14 predicted proteins | sample CRUFie14St8metaG_FD_108191 | JGI IMG/M metagenome (GOLD analysis project Ga0160423, IMG submission 108191) | Marine microbial communities from the Costa Rica Dome - CRUD Field 142mm St8 metaG | ecosystem: Environmental > Aquatic > Marine > Oceanic > Photic zone | place: Costa Rica: the Eastern... | reverse complement strand
AGCGCACTAAGACGCTGGTCGTCTTCGGTAAGAAGGCTGCATACAAACGCATCCTCACCGGCTCCCCTGTCACAAAATCCCCGATGGACCTTTACGCCCAGTGCGGATTCATGGACAAGAGCCTTCTCGGATTCGACTCGTACTACTCGTTCCAAGGACGATACGCCGTCACCAAGACGCAACGCATGGGATCGCATAGCTTCCTTCAAATCGTGGGCTATCGGAACCTTGAAGAACTATCGGAGAAACTTGACACGTTTTCCTACCGGGTCACCAAAGAAGAAGCACTAGACCTGCCCGACAAGGTGTATGTCACCCGAGAGGTGAGCGTCACCGACGAGCAGCGGCAGCACTACTTGACATTGAAGAAGCAAGCCATCGCCATGTTCGACAACGGCGACCTGGTCACGGCGCCGGCTGTGATCACACAACTGCTGCGCTTGCAGCAGGTGCTGTGCGGCCACATCAGGACGGACGACGGAGAGTTGATCGAGATTCCATCGAAGCGTGTCACCGCATTGATGGAGACCATCGAGGAGATGACGGGCAAGGTCATCGTCTGGTCACGGTTCCGCTACGACATCAAGAAGATCGAAGCCGAAATCCAGAGGGTTCATGGACCGGGGTCCGTGGTCACATATTTTGGGGACACCACCGATGAACAACGTCAGCAGGCGATCCAAGATTTTCAGTCCGGGGACGCTCGGTTCTTCGTGGCGAACCCACAGACCGCAGGCTTTGGTCTGACGCTGACGGCTGCAACGAACGTAATCTACTACGCCAACGACTTCGACTTGGCGACTCGGATGCAGTCCGAGGACCGGTGTCACCGGATCGGGCAGAGCAACCGAGTCACCTATGTTGACCTGATCACTCCGGGTTCGATTGATCAGCGGATTGTTCGTGCTCTTCGTGACAAGATTGACCTGTCGGCGAAGGCTCTGGGTGAAGAAGCTCGGAAATGGTTAGAGCTTTCTTCCCCTTGAAGTGGCGGTTCTGTGCCTTGTTAGCGGACACTGGATTGTTGGAGAGTTGATGTGTGTACGAGCCAACGGCACCTGTCTCGAGGTCAACATACAACAGGCGCACACCCAGCTTACGTTGGATGTCTGTCAGGTTACGAGCAATTGATGTCCCGGATGCACGAAAGGCGTGGGTCTTCACATCAAACAGATGTGTCTTGCCGTTCGGCGAGATGGCTACGAGGTCCACTGGCCCCTGTGCCATCACTGGCTGGTAGACGTAGCAATCTTGGGACAGCAGCCACTCCGCTGCAAGCAGTTCTGATCGCTGACCGTCTCGATTTTTGTTGTGTGGTCGCATAATGTTGTTGACTTCCCCGCTGTGTAGATTATTGTGAGTGACCGTAACAGACACGCACCGAGGAGTAAACAGGTGAATTTGAATAAATGGAGAACCGTTGCCGTCTCGGCGCCGATGTATGCCGCACTGAAGCAGATGGCAGACGAGAACGACAGAAGTGTGAGCAAACAAGTCGCGCACATACTCAAGAAGTTTTTTGAATCGGAGGGCAAAAATATAGATTGATCGTGGACCGTGGTTCATGTATCACCCTCCAGCGGCGGCGGATTACCTCCTATGTTTCGCCGCCGCACGACAGCCGAAGGGCTTAAACTTTAACGTAAGGAGAAGAAGTATGAGCGATGTGTTTTCGCTTTTTGACGAGGCGGTCGATGCCCAGAAGTTCGACACTGTGGATGAGGGAAAAGGTTCCCGCCTTTCGACTCTCATCCGCGCATCCCTACAGATCGACGAGGAGATCGCGCAAGCGGAGAAGTACCTCAAGGATCTGAAGTTCAAGAAACGCAAGGTGAATGAAGAGGACATTCCCGCTCTGATGACAGAGATGGGTATGGAGAGTGTTACCGTGGACGGTAACAAGATTTCTCTTCGTCAGTTCGTTCATGCCCGCATCCCCGATGACAGGCGTGACGATGCGTATGCGTGGCTCCGTTCCATTGGTGAAGGTGACATCATCAAGAATGATGTGACGTTGTCCTTCAGCGCAGGCCAAGACAACATGGCCGGTGCTGTCGTGGAGGACTTGCGCCAGCAGTATGGACTGGACCCCGCACAGAAAACCCACATCCATCCGCAGACGCTGAAGGCGTGGGTTCGTAACCGGATTGAGTCGGGCAAGGATATCGACTTCGACCAGTTCGGTGTGTTTGTTGGAACTGAAGCTAAAATTACGAGGACGTAGAACGATGGCTGGAAACCAAGCTGTAGCGAAAAAGGCGGAGTCGCTACCCGCCAATCTTATGGATGACCTGTACGCTGGTGCGGGTCAGGGGATGGAGAATATTACTGCCGAGGATATGCAGATTCCGTTCATGCGGATTCTGCAACCTCTCTCCCCGCAACTGATCAAGACGGACTCGAAGTTCATCAAGGGTGCGTCTGCCGGTGACATCTTCAACACGGTGACCGGGCAGTATTGGGAAGGCGACGAAGGCGTGACGATTATCCCGTGCGCCTACGAGATGAAGTTCCTGGAGTTCCAACTGCGTGAGTCTGGTGGTGGCTTCCTTGGTGAGATCGATCCGAACAACCCTGACATCCGTCAGGCGAATCGGGTGGGTGCCAATGAAATGCTGCCGTCGGGTAACGAGTTGGTTCGTGCTGCCCAGTTCTTGGTCGTGGCTATCGGCGAAAACGGTGCAACCCAGCAGATGATTCTCGATATGAAGAAGACCCAGATGAAGGTTGCCAAGCAGTGGAACACTCGCCGTGCGGGGATGAAGCTGATGCATCCGGAGAAGGGTCTGTTCACCCCGCCCATGTGGGCAACTGTGTGGAACCTGAAGACCGTGCAGGAGAGCAACGACAAGGGTTCGTGGTTCAACTACTCGATCTCTCAGCTTGACATTCAAAGTGTGCCGGCAGCAGCGGTGCAGGAGTGTAAGGGTCTGTACGAAATGTTCCGGAAGGGCGAAATCAAAACGTCCGCAGGGACCGCCGAAGAGATGAACTCGGCGTCGTCGTCTCAGCAAGAGGCAGATGAAATCCCGTTCTAACGTAAGCCGGTTAGACCGCGCCTGACAGGGGGAGGCGGACAAAAGGGCACACTCAAGGCTACGGATACTGACACAGTTTTGCGACATGGCGGCTCACATAGAGCCTTGCAGTACCAGAACGGGTGTGTGCCCACCCCCTGCCCTAACCCAACAAAGGGGACAGCTATGAACTTGGACGAAAAGTTCATGGCCGTGTTTGAAGGATTCAAATCGGCACATGGACAGACAATTATTTCAGAAGAACGGCGGGCCGGTAAACAGAAGGCACAGTCCCGAACAGTTCGAACACCGATTACTCTCGAACTTATCCGTGCACATCTCAGTGGTGTGAAGGGTGTGGGTTCGATACCTATCAACGAGGACAACCAGTGCAAGTTTGGTGTCCTCGACATTGACGAATACCCACTGGACCTAGCTGCTATTGATCGGCGGCTGCGTGACCTCGAGATCCCAGCCGTGGTCTGCCGCTCGAAGTCTGGTGGGGCACACATATACTTCTTCTTCACGGAATTCATGAGCGCAGGGGAGTTCCGTGACAAGGCTTCGGAGATCGCCGCCTATGTTGGGTATGGCCGGTGTGAAATATTTCCGAAGCAGGAGCAGGTTCTGCACGAGCGCGGTGACGTTGGTAACTTTATCAACTTACCATACTTCGATGCAGAACAAACCCTGCGCCATGCAATCCTCGAGGATGGTTCTGCTGCATCTCTCGAGGAGTTTCTTGATCTCGCCGACAGTCGTGCCGTTACCCCGGAGGCGTTCATCTCGCTTACCTTCGGGGTTGTCGAAGACGAGTTCAAGGAATGGGCGCCCTGCCTGAACTGTATGTTCGGGCAGGGCATTCCCGAGGGCACCCGCAACACGGTAATGTTTGCCGCTGCGGTTGGGTGCAAGAAGGAGCAGCCCGAGACATGGAAACAACGACTCGAAGAGATCAATCAGCGGTTTGCCAACCCGCCACTGCCGGCGTCCGAGATCGTCACGATCCAGAATCAGCACGAAAAAAAGGACTACGGATTCCCGTGCGATCAGGAGCCACTGAGGAGCTTCTGCAACAAGACGCTGTGTAAGACCAAGAAGTTTGGTATCGGCGTCACAAGCATGTCTCTGGACGTTACAGGGCTATGTGTTGTGAAGTCCGAGCCACCGGTCTGGTTCTGCGACGTGGGTGGTCGGCGTGTTGAGTTGACCACCGACGACTTGCAAACACCGCAGCGTTTTCAGAAGGCATGCATGGAACAGATTCATGTCATGCCTCCTATGATGAAGATGCAAGACTGGCAGACCATCGTCACCATGCTCATGGACGATATGAACCACATCGATGTGCCGCACGAACTGACATACAAGGGTCAGTTTAACGAGCTTGTCGAGGCGTATTGTGATGGCCGGGTGCAGGCACAGTCGGCGGAAGAGATCGCTCTTGGCAAGCCGTACACCGACGAGGACGAGGGGCTGACGTACTTCAAGCTCGAAGCGTTGATGAAGTTCCTGCGTAACCAGAAGTTCGACAGCTATAGCCGGGGTCAGATACAGGAGCGCCTGAAAGAGTTGAACAACGGCGGGCAGGCGAACGGGCACAAACGGTTTAAGACCACGACGGGGGAGCAGAAGCAGCTTCGTGTGTGGTGGGTTCCGGCCACTCATCAAGAAGTCGATGTGCCGGGGATCGATGTAGTTGGAGAGGAGATTCCGTTCTGATGCAGACCACAATTTTTGGACCCCCGGGCACGGGCAAGACCACACGACTGATCAACATCGTCCAGCAGGAACTGGACCGTGGAACGCCGCCCGACAAAATTGCTTTCGTGTCCTTCAGCAAGAAGGCTGCACAGGAAGCGCGGGATCGTGCTGCGGAGAAGCTGGGCATCAACGAGCAGCAGATGAGTTGGTTCCGTACGCTGCACTCCTTCGCGTTCCAGAACCTTGGTCTTAGCGGTCAGAAGGTAATGAAGGGGGCAGACTACAACAAGATTGGCGAGTTGGTTGGCCTGCCTATGGTGTCCTCCGCATCGGTTCGCATGGACGACGGCATACTGTTTTCGGCAGGTCAGTCAAAGGGTGATCAATACCACAGCCTGCTCCAGCTTGCTCGGGTGACCGGCAAGTCGATTGAAGAAATCTTTAACGAAAAGAATACGGACTATCGACTGCACTTTCAGCAGTTAAAAATCATGGAACAAGTGATTGATGACTACAAGAAGATGACCGACAAGGTTGACTTCGTGGACATGATCGAACAGTTCGTGACGCAGGGCAACTGTCCGCTGCTCGATGTGCTGATTGTGGATGAAGCTCAAGACTTGGTGCCTCTCCAGTGGCGTATGGTGCATGAAGTGATGAAGCCGTGCGCCAAGCGCATCTACTTTGCCGGCGACGATGACCAGTGCATCTACTCGTGGATGGGCGTGGACGTTCGAGACTTCCTAAACGCATCGGACGACCACGTAGTTTTAGGAACGTCATATCGTCTTCCGTCAGAAGTGCATTCGCTAGCTAATGATGTCGTAAAGCAGTTGGCATTTCGGCAAGAAAAAGTTTGGCATCCGGCTCGAGAAGGTGGCGCCGTGGTATGGCATCATGATATTCTCGATGTGGACTTGCGAACTGGCGAATGGTTGATTCTTGCCCGCACTAACAACATTGCAAACAAGGTCGCGAACACCCTCAAGGAACAGGGATACCTGTTCTGGCGCGAGGGGCCAGGCTGGTCCATCTCCCCAAATGTTCTGAACGGCATCGAGGTGTGGTTGCGGCTATGCAAAAATCAGTTTGTTTCTCCCACGGAGTTGAAGACTTTTTCGAAGATCATCCAGTCATCGGTCATCACCAAGTCAGGCAGACGCAAACTTACAAACCTAGACCCCGAAGCCACTTACAACCTCACCGATTTACAGAACCTGTGCGAGTTGAACGTGACTGCCGAGACACCGTGGTACGATGTGATTCGGGTGTCCGAACAGGAGACGATCTACATTACTTCTGTGCGGCGGATGGGCGAGTCTATCTTGTCGGGCAAGCCGAGGATTCGGATCTCGACGATCCACAAGGCGAAAGGTGGGGAGGCAGACAACGTCCTCCTCCTGCTTGAATCCAGCCCTGTCATAACCAGAGCCGAAGACACCGAAGGTGAGATTCGAACCTTCTATGTGGGTATGACTCGTGCCCGCAAACAGCTACACCTTGTCGAGTCACACTCTAACCACAGGTTCGAACTATGAGCATTCCCAGAAAACAACTTAAAGAGGAACTAGAGCCGACGATGCGGATGCTCTTGGGTGATGAGATAGAGGAGGAAGAGATGGGTAAAAACAGAGAGCACTTCCTGCGTGAGGCAGAAGAACTAATTAATGGACCGAGAGCCGAGGACTATGGACCGGCGCTGTTAAACCATGAACGGATTGCCACGATCTGGAACGTGCTGCTTCGCAAGAAGCTGTTGAGACAGATCACGCCAACCGAGGTTACAGCGATGATGATCGGCTTGAAGCTGGCTCGGCTTGCCGAGGATATGCACAAGGACGATTCGTGGGTAGACATCATTGGCTACGCTGCGCTGGGCGGGGAGATCTCGAACGATGAAAGCTGATCTGTTTGACCTCGAAGAAGAGTGGTATCCGCCGTCATCCCTGCCGGACCTGACAAACTGTGAACGAATCGCGATTGATCTCGAAACATGTGACCCGAATCTAACAACCTTGGGTCCGGGTTGGTGTCGCAATGATGGCTATGTGATTGGCTTCGCTGTCGCTGCGGGAGACTTCGTTGGTTACTTTCCTATCCGCCATCAAGGCGGCGGCAACATGCCAGAGAAAACTGTAATCAACTGGCTGAAGAAACAGTTAGCCACTCCTAACATTGATAAGATTATGCACAACGCCATGTATGATCTGGGCTGGCTACGCTGGGCCGGCATCGAGGTGCAGGGTCGCGTGATCGATACGATGGTTGCGGCTCCGTTGCTGAACGAGAACCGCCGCTGGTACAACCTGAACAGTCTGGCCGGTGAGTATCTCGGTGAGTGGAAGAACGAGAAGATGCTGAAGGCGGCGGCGTCTATGTACGGCGTCGATCCCAAGGGGGAGATGTGGAAGCTACACGCCTCGTTCGTGGGTAAGTACGCGGAGCAGGACGCTGCTGTCACACTGCGTCTGTGGGACCGGCTGCGGGCAGACATCGACAAGGATGAAGTCAACAGCATCTTCGATCTCGAGACATCGCTGATTCCGCTGCTGCTCGACATGAAGTCAAAAGGTGTGCGCGTTGATGTAGACAAGGCACACGATGTGCAGAAGGAACTGAAGAACCGCGAGGACGTTTTACTTAAAGAAGTAAAGGAAGAGACCGGCGTCCTTGTGGAGCCGTGGGCCGCCGCATCCATAGCAAAGGCGTTCGACGCCCTCGGGTTGCACTACAACAGGACAGAGAAATCGAATGCGCCAGCCTTTACAAAAGCATTTCTTGCGAATCACCCACACCCGGTGGCGCAGAAGATTGTACGCCTTCGCGAGTTTAATAAAGCCAACACGACATTTATTGAAACCATTCTTGAGCATTCGCATAACGGTCGTATTCATTGTGATTTTCACCCTCTTCGTTCAGATGAAGGGGGCACAGTTACCGGACGATTTTCTTCGTCCAACCCGAACCTCCAACAGATCCCGGCCCGCGACCCCGAAATAAAAAAGATGATTCGTGGTTTGTTCATCCCGGAGGATGGAGAGAAGTGGGGTAGCTTCGACTATGCTTCACAAGAACCACGATGGCTGGCCCACTACTGTGCCACACTGACCGGTGCCCGACGGGATCCACAGATCGATGACGTAGTCCGAATGTACCACGAAGGCAATGCCGACTTCCACCAAATGGTGGCGGACATGGCTGGCGTATCACGCAAGGAAGCCAAGACTGTGAACCTCGGCATCATGTACGGCATGGGCAAGAAGAAGCTGGCCGGCACCCTCGACATCACCAAGGAGGACGCCGAGGGGCTGTTGCACAAGTATCACCAAAAGGTGCCCTTCGTGAAGGGCATGGCCGATTTGGCGATGAACCAAGCGATGGACAAGGGCGTGATCCGCACATGGCTTGGCCGCAAGTGCCGGTTCGATACGTGGGAGCCAAAAGCATTTGGCTACAACCGTGCGCTGCCACTTGAAGAAGCCGTCAAAGAATATGGCGGCAAGGGTATGATTCGCCGCGCGTTTACCTACAAGGCACTGAACCGACTGATCCAAGGGTCAAGTGCGGACCAGACCAAGAAAGCAATGGTGACGTGTTATGAAGAAGGACTGGTGCCAATGCTGACAGTTCACGACGAGTTGTGTTTTAGCGTGAACTCTCGTGAACAATCTGACAAAATTGTAGATATCATGAAGAATTGTGTACCAGACTTGAAGGTGCCGTTCGACGTGGACGCCGAGCTTGGCGACAATTGGGGAGAGGTAGGATGAACCTGAAATGTTTTGCCTGCGGCGGTGACGTGATCTGGGGTGGTGACCACGACACCGAGGGCATGGAGGACTACTTCATCGTCTCGAACCTACACTGCAAGGACTGCGATGTGTTCTATCTTATGTATCACCCAACGCCTGAATCCGATGAGCCAAACGCATCGCCCGATTCGGGGTCTGTTTAGCCCACCTCGAATCTAACATCTGGCGGCTGGCCTCGGGCCAGTCCCGATTGTCCACCGCTTTTTTCATCTTCATGAACTTTGTCAGACGCGGACGCCCGAGTTGGAAGCACATGTTCGCAATGCACAATTGTGCCTCTTCAGGCAAGTCGTTGAAATCGTTGTACAATATTTCGCAATCTCGTACAGTTCGTTCGATGTCTTCGTAGAATAGCTCGTCGACGTGCTCCTGAGAGACCGTAGTGCCCACTTCGAACCCGTATAGCTCGTCATCTTCGGTAATTAGGTGCCCGATACCCACGGTTTTGTAACCGAGATGGTCTAAATAAATTTCGAGCTTGCACCCTTCGTCGATGGCAAGCTCGTGTTGAAGCTGTTCTAGGTTCATGGTTACCTCCTACATGCAAAGATCTTCATACCGGGTGGTATGAAGACGGTGCTGACTCATGTCGCCCGTGTGTCGTGCACGTAGTAAGTGTAGCAGCCAACGAAACATTATCAACCTACTCCCCGCAGACGGTCGAATAACTCTTGCGTCTTTGGATCCTGGATCGTGGACCGTGCTGCGGTCACCGTTGTGGGTTGTACGGGAGCCGCCAGAGGGAGATTAGTAGCGGCTCCCGTGTCCACTGGCGCTGGTGGAGGATCCATCGCCGTGGGTTGATTTGATTCTTCTACGTCTTGCTGTGGAGGATTGACACGGAAAGACATTCGCCGCTGATTCTGGAAAAACTCATCGGCGCCCTCCGCCGTCAGCGGTCGTAGCTTATACTCTCGTTCGATGCCCTGCAACTCGAGCAAAAGATCGCGTCGATTAAATTCAGAAGAACGACCGACGCTCTCGTAGAATTGTTCGATGTCGTTGAGTATACCTCGGTCGATGTTCAGTGGTTCAAACCTGCCTTGCACGATATCTTTGAACCCAGAGAAACCTTCCTCTTTGGCGGCACTGCGGATTTCGGCTTCGCTCATTCCGAGCGCTTTCATGTTTTGGATCAGCCGAAAAGCGCGGTTGTAGATCTTAAACTTGCGTTCATTCTCTTGACGGTAGTTTTCAATTATCTGTTGTGGATCTTCAATGGTCCTAGAAAACACTCGAAGCTGCTGGTTAAAGTTCTGCTGGGGTTCCCTTGCATCTTTGTTGTGTTCACGGGTCCGATAGGACAATGCCAGCTTCGGTGTAACTTTAACTTCACCCACACCAGTTAGCTGACGCAAAACTTCTTCGGAAAGCTGCCGCACGTTTCCGCGTGAGTCCAACCCTTCTTCAGAAAACAGGGCGGCCCCCAACCGTCCGGGCACAATAAACTCCACATCGCCCGATGCAGGACTTACTTGCATAAGACTGACAACGTCGGACGTAATTGTAGGCTGGAATGCGTCGAATACGTGGGCGAAAGACTTGAAGGCAACTTCCCCCGGTGAATCCTGGTTCTTGTAAACCTTGGAGCCGGTGCGCGTTACGCCACCTCGAGTAGTGATGTCTTGAAGGCGCTCAAAGATAATTGATTCTTCGGCAAACGGAGAGGCGACCTCCGTTAGAAACCCGCTCACAGCATCATACATGACATTGCTAGTGTCGAGATCAAGCTCTTTTCCGCGTTCTATCGCGTTGTGAATCGCTGCTACCGGGCGGCGCAGGTAGTCGTACGGGTTAATGTAACTGAAGTCTACGTAACCCGTGATCTTGCCATCTTTATCCACCGATGTTGGGATCAACGTGCTGTTCTTACTCCATGGCGGGGCAATCTCTCGTAACGCATCAATGCTGTCACGGGTAAGATCATTTGCCAAAAGTGCCGCTTCCTGCACCGCTGGGCCAACGACCATGGTTGTGGCAGCAAACCCTGTTAGTCGACGCTTACCGATGTCCCGTAGTTTACGACCGGCTCGTTGCTGCGCGGCGGCCTGCGCCAATTGTTCTTGTACCTCTGGGGCTGCGCGGTCTAACTGCTGAAGCCGGCGCATCTCGGAGCCAGCCTCGTCCATCATGCGCCTGCCCTGTTGAACTTCGTCAAGAGACCGGTTCAATGTATTGAAAGACGTGCGGATAATTTCTGCGGGAAACGCGATGAAGTTACCAATAGGCAGCCGGCGCAGTCCTTCAATAAACTGCGGTACACGTTCGTAGTTCGGCACTGTATTTTTCACTATGTCGGCAGCATATGCGTTAAGGCTGTCGGCACCTTGCGACCTAGCAAAGTCTTCCGCCCGAGCAACATCACCACCAAACGCGTTGATTAACTTGCTGCGTTCGAAGTCAAAGTTATAAATCTTCCAGATGTCGTCGCCACCTTGGTACAAATCACGTGCGCGCTTGTCGAGGGAAGACAAAAACTGTAGCCCCTTGCCCCGTGCTTTTGACTGCCCGAGGAACACACCAAACTCATCGACCTCGCGATTTGACATACGGGCCAAGCCGTCATCTATTGTGCGCTCAAGCTCTCGAAGTTGCGCCTGTGTCCCGACCACGCCAAGTTCTTGCAACTCTTGGAAGAAGGCTGCCCGGTCTTCCGGCGAAGACTTACGGATATTTTCCAGCACCAAGCTGAGAGACTCGTATACGTTTGCGCCACGCCCGATGTTACCCTGCGCTGCGGCGAACAGCGCGGCAGAAGTGACGTTGCGAAGTTGTGTCGTCAAGCTGTAAACGGTTTTTACTTTTTGTGTAAAACCTTTGCCCACCAAAAAAGGTGCGATGATTAGGTTAAGTCCTTCGAACTGACGTGTCGTACGTGTCAGGTCGTTGAACACAGGCTTGCTTGTGTACAGGCGTAACTCTGCCGGCGAGGTCACACCGTCCACCGCCGACGGGGCAGAACGTAGAGAACCAAACCCGCCACCTGTTTCTGTGGGATCCATAATTTGATAACGGTTTTTGTCCGCGATGCTTAACCGGTCATAGACAGTGCCGTCTATCACATCATCGCCGCCGACTCGAGTGCCGTCCTCAAGGATTCGTCCACGATTTTGTCGCATGAATCCGTAAAAATTATCGACAGCGATAGTTTCTGCTAGTTCCCCGACGGTTCTGGTGAACACTTCGGACGGACTGTCGGTAATCTCCCCCAACAGTTTACGTAACTGTTCTTCTTCCAGCTTACGCGGACGGAACATCATTGTGCTCATCCGTTGTTGAACCGTGCGGTTGAGGTTTGGAGCTTTGCGGAGGAAACCTTCGCTGTTGCGGTACTTGTTAACAAACGTATCGATCAACTCGTTGATCGCTCGATTAGTTACCTGTCCACCAGCTTCAATCGGAGTGCCTAACTCGCCCGCTTCTGCAACAACTTTGTTGTAAAGTTCACGAGCAGTGTTCTCGTTCTCGCGTAAAAATTGGGCAACTTCTCTTCGGTTTTTCTTGTACTCGTTGGACTTAAAATAAGAATCCGGGTCGTCGAACACCCGATACTTCCGCCGCATATACTTACCGAGGTTGCCCAGGATTTCGTCACGAACAGCGTCTCCGACATTCTGTGTGCCATAGTCACTGTTAAGAATCTTAATCGACAGGTCGTCGATCTGCTGTCGCATCTTTAACGCCGGGGCACGAGCAAATTCTGGCAGTGCTTCAAGCAGGTGTTCTGTGTTGTTCGGGTCAAACGCACCATCGCCTCGAGCGGCGCGACGAGCAGCGGCTTGTCGAACTGCCGAGCTAGTCAAGAAGCCTTCGTCTTTTGTAAGAAACCCGTATATCGCGTTCATCGCTTCGACACGGGTCAAAGGGCCGTAGTCCTTCAGGTTTACAGAGTCCGCCCCCTTAAAGATTTTGTTCACGGCAGTCTCAAGTTCCTTGATTGTGTAGGCCGCCGCGTTTGCTTGCCTGTCGATAAAACCCTGGATCGCGGACCGGCGTTCCGCAGCCTCCTGTGATAAGTTCCCGCGAAAACGAAGACGTGCCTTGACGCCTTCATACGCGTCACCCACCGTAGTGTCTGCGTCAGCCCGTACCATCGCTGTGATTGGACGTGGGATTTTTATGGCCGCAAGACTCTGCGCCATTTCACTGTTGCCCGTGGCTTCAGAAATTCTTTGCAAGGCACTGCGAGTATTTGTTGCTATCGGGGCTAGTACCTCGCCAGTAGCAAAAATAAATGGCTTGGCAGCAAGTGCCGTGGTGCTCAACAAGTACGGAAACGCCATCGCCAACGCGCCGGCCTCTCCACCAAGACGAGCCTTGTTGCGGGCACGGCGAAAGACTTCTTCACGCCCGCTAAGACCGATATCTTCCTCGGTCATGGTAAGGCCACCCTCGACAAAATCACCGATGGTGGTCGTGCCATCGTGAGCAACCATGGCATCAACAACTGCGGCAGCGCCAGCTTGTTGCGCTCGAAGCCCTGTCTTTTGTGCGGTGGTAAGTTTTGCGGGCATTGGCCCAGCAGCAGACGGACGGCCCCGACCGGCGGAGCGAATCGCTTTATCCAGCTTGCCGAGCTTAGTGACTTTTGACACGACTCCCGCCGCCCCCAGACCCGGGACAACAAACTGGCCTATAACATCACCGGCAGTGCCAGCCACTCCTACGGGGTCAAGACCGGCTGCCTTGCGAAAGTCTTCGCCTGCTTCGCTAACAGTTCGGACCGTGTTCGTATCAAACACAAAGTCAATGCCCATGGCTCCAAGCTCGGCTACACCCTGCACGGCTTTGGTCGCACCAGATCCTAAACCCTCCACAAACTCTTGAAGGGCGCCTTCGGATTCCGTGGCGGGATCAATAATCCGCTCCGGAGCTACGAGCTTTTCGTCGTCAGTCTTTTCGGGGAACCGCCGGTCAAACTCAGCAAGCGCTTCTTCTTGAGTAAACTCGGCGTCATCATAGACAACATATTTGCCTCTATGAAGAACTCTTTGCTCTGCCACGGCATGACTCCCTAGCGAGTGATTCTCACTTGTTCACCAAAGTCAGCATCCAAATTCAACAATGCTTTGTCCGCCGCAGTCAACTGGCCGCCACCTTCGAGAATACTGTTGGCAATTTGTTTTGCCAACGCTGGGTTGTCCTGTAGCGCTTCGAGAGTAGTGCCCGGGGCAGCAGCCAAAACATTCGCCAAGCCATCGCTCATGCCCATCGACCTAAAGCCGTTGAAGCGCTCCATGTACACAGATGGTTTCTGACCTTTGAAGACGTATCCGATTGCATCTTCTTCCGAAACACCAAGATCCATAAGTCCACGAATCTGGTTCATCTTGGTGTCCTTGCTGAGTTCTTTCAGAAGGTCGCCCGATATGTCGTACTTTTTCAGAAGCACAGCCTGCGCGGATGCCTCGGCGCGTGTCTGATCCGCGAGTCCCATCTGAATGCCAGCCAGTGCAAGATCTTGTTCCGCCTTCTCGACTTCACGGCGGTCTTGCGCGAAACCTTTGACTGCGGTTTTTGCCGCAGCGGTCACGTTGTCAAGCGCGTACGGGCTGTCACCAGCGGCCATCTCAAGGAAAAACTCTACAATACGGTCTTTTTTACGTGCGTCTAAATCTGGCTTTTCAATTCCATACTTCTTCAACAAGTCCATCGCGTCATCTATATACTGGTCGCTTGTCTTTTTCGCACCGTTTTTGCCACCAAGCTGTTGGAATATTTGGTCCAACCGTTGGGTGTACTCTGATACAGCATCACCATCGCCCTGCTTTGGAGCATTTTTCGCAGCGTCTTCGGCGGCTTGCCGACGTTCTTCTGTGCGTGGATCCGGTGTTTTAAGCCTGCCGGTTGTGGGGTTAATGGCACCGGGCTGCGGGTATGGTGCTCCTCCGAATGGAGCAGAAATAATTTCTGAGAAGTTTACGTCCCCGGCCTGATCGGAATCTATGTTCGGATCGGGAAGACCAGGGTCATTGACACCGGGAGCAGGGTTTTGTCCTGTGTTGGGTGTCGTGGTGTCGCCCTCGTCACGAAGCCCGGGAAAAATAATACCTGGCAGGTCACGAATAAACTGGGGAGTGTTTGGCCCAAAAATGTAAGTGTCCGCAAAACCCCCGTTAGACATGCGAACGGGTTCCTGTTGCATCGCAGCCTGCATGATCCGTGGACCGGAAGCCAAGATTCCTTGTGGCATACGTGCCATGTTACGGCGCTGTTGCGAATTAGCAAACATCCGACGGTCAAGCGGTCTTTGCATCATGATGTCGCTCCTGCGGTCGGGCTATTAAAGAAGCCACCGTACAAGCCTGCGCCGAGCAACCCGATGCCCTGAGACAACAAGCTCGGCGGTGGAGTGTACTGCTGAGTTGTTTGCTGTTGCAATGCCGGGACACCACGGAAGATGTCGCCCAAGAAGCCAAGCTGCTGGAACGGAAGCTGCTGTTGCGCTAGCGCGTTTGCCTGTGCAACATTCAGACCCTGCTGTGCTTGCTGTTGCTGTAGGTTACCGATACCGAGAAGTTGGTTAATATCTTGTGCCCCCATTTGCTGACCTTGCATACCAAGACTAGCCAGTCCTCCGGCCAGTCCTTGTGACAAGCCCCCGGCCAGTTGTGCCTGACGAAGCTGCTGTGATGCTGCGTCTTGCGCCAGCTTCGAGGCTTGCGAGAATCCAGCACTGCGAAGGCGCTCACCCGTACGAGCCTGCTGCTCTAGTGTGTTGCGACCAATTTCACCTTGCAGCACTGCTGCTCGGCTACCGCCAAACGCACCAGACCCTACCGCTTTGGCTGCTGCCTGCTGCTCTTGCATCCGTCCTTGGCGCCCGATGTCGTCTTGTGCCCGCTGCACCACGTCATCGAGGTACGGATCCATGTATTCTTTATATGCGTTCGGGTCCATGCCCGCACCAGCAGCAAGCTGCTGTGCTTGACCAAGACCAGAAGTCAGAGCTTCTTTAGATTCTGTAAGAAACGGCTGAAATGCACCAACGCCACCCAGAGCTTGTTGAATAGCCTGTTGCTGTCCTTCTGACAAACCAGCAAGCTGCTGCTGGACAAACGGCATGGACAAGCCTTTGCCGCCCTCATCCGTTGGCTTGAACAGGTTCTGCGCCGAAGTCAGAAGATCCGCAATATACTGCTCTTGAAACTCGGGCAGTCTAGTTGTTACCGTTTGTGTTGCTGTTGACATTACCCTTGGGCCTCCAGTTCGGCCATCATATCATACATTCTAGCAGCGCCGATATCCCTATCTCCACCACCGGCTCCTCGGACAGCGGCTGCTGTCATTACAAATTCACCATCAGACAGACGGGCGGGCACAGAATCAGACGTGCCGGTCCCTGGTCCGTGGACCTCCCCACCATGCATCATGGTAGCGATGCCGCCTTGGATTTCACGGCGGTAGTCTGCCAAGTCTTGTGGGTCATTCAACTGTACAATCCTGCCGTCTTGCATACGCGACGTGATCGCAAAATCTTTGCCCACGGGTTCAGGGCGTGGGTCGGCAGTGTATTCTCGACGTTCGCCCAAAGCTCCGGCAAGACCCAATGCGCCAACACCAAGACCCAGCTTTTGCATTCCGGACATGCCACTAAAGAAACTACCTATGCCGCCCATCGAGCCGCCACCGACTCCAAAACCAATCATTGCCGGAATTGCAATAGGTGCAAGTTTGCCGATAGTTTTTGTAAGGTTTCTAAACAGTCCCATTAGGTCACTACCTTTACAGTACCACTGTCATTATACAGAGCGCCCGTCTCCAGTCCAGATGCACTCGTCGGCAGTTCAGTCAACGTAATTTTTGTCCCACGCAATTCGCCTGGGTTGCGCTCCTGCGCGATAAACAGTTCCAACGCACGAGTCAGGTCAGCCATATATGCCTGCGTGTACTCGGACGGTGGTTCGGGGAGCCTTGGCGGTGCTATCTGGTTCGATGACACTAGCGCCTCCCGTCTGGCCGCAGATCAATGCGCGGGCTACCCAGCTTCCACTTCGCACCCAGCGCGGAAGACTCAATTCGCAATGCGAAAGACCGGCCACGAGCACGGAGGTGCAACTGATTTGTAAACGTCTCAACCGGAGAGCTTGCCGTGCGGATTGCATCTCCAGATGCAGTGTTGTCGAAACTTGCGCCCGGAAAGTTTCTGGCCTTGACCGTGAACGTGGCTTGCGGGCTGCTGAGATTTGTTGACCCGTTAAACGTCAGGTCCGGAATCACTCTTTGTATATACGTGAATTTGTCCCCGTCGCCAATGTCAATTGCGGCGGACTCGATGAACGAGTTCATTGCGGAGCCATCGTCATCGTAGCCAAGTTCGTGGTTGTAGAGATACGTGGATCCAGCAGCAATCGGGTAGGTCCGAACACCACGGTCGATCCATGCCGTACGAGTAAGTGCCCCGAAGTACCATACTTTTTCGCCGTAGTTGTACACGACATACTTATCGTTGTCGCTGCTGCTGGCCGACGGATAGAACCAGAAGACCTCCGAGAACTCGGAGTTGACACCAGATATAACCTTGTCAGCCTGCTCGAAGTTGAAGTCGAGGAAGACCTTGTCCTTCACGGTGCAAGGAAGCTGCTGCGTCTGACCGGCGTAGACATAGAAGTTGTCGATACCCATCCAGAACACAACGTCCTCGGTTGCAACGGCAGCGTTCGGACTCATGATCGTGATGTTGGAAGCAAGCTGCTGCAAGCCAAAGGTGAACGGCGGGCCGATGAAGCGCATCGAGTTCAGTGCTGTGTCGGTCCACACCAGAATCTCACGCTTGGTTTCCACGGCCTGCATGAATGTCGATCCGGCGCCTAGTGTCAGATCGCCAGCGGTGTTCGTCGCTGCTGGATACCAAATCAGCGGATTCTCTTGGTCAGAGAAACGAATGGGCAACGGATCTTGTGTGCCGTTACCTTGGTTGGCGGAGGAACTGGCGTTCAATCCATCACAACCAAACGCAATAACGTGGCGATCCTGGTCGGATACCAGTACCTGCTTGGCGATCTGTGGGACGCTGGTCCTTGTACCAGAGAGTGTGGATAGCTCGACTGCTGCCGTGGACAAGTTATTCGACTTGTCCCAGTAGTAAATGTTTGCATCGCGGGCGTTGATGATCAGGTCTTCACCAAAGTTGTCATGCGACCACAGACGAATCTGGTTAGTTGTGGTCAAGCCGCTAGACGCTGCATCGCCCCATCCGTCACGGCCATATGTGCCTGCGCCCCAGCCCGTGCCGCCGACGGAGGTGTCGAGACCGACATTAATCTGATATGTGCCCACAGTGCTGCTGCCGCCATTGCCAGTATCGGAGGAGTTGGCTGCAACGTCGCTTGTAATCTCATAGCTGTTTGCGTTCACAACTCGGACTACTTGATATTCTTTGTTGAGAACCGTAGCGGTGATAACGCCACCTAGAGATGCCGCACCGGAAAAGGTGACAAAGTCGTTTTCAAAGGCGCCATGCCCGGTATCGCTAACGGTAATAGTTGTGCTGCCATTAGTCGCTGCAAAGGTTACATCTCCCGCAGCGGTGGTGCTGCGAACTGGGGTGATGTCGTTTAGACCCTGACCTTCTTCAATGTAGTATTTTAGATGAGTGCCGACACCAAGATAGTTGGAACCGTCGAGTGCGATCCAGTTGTGCAAGGCACGAGCCGAACCAAGATACGTGTTGCTGGTGTACTTTTCCCAACCACCTATCTTTTCAGGGTATCCAAAGCGGAACCGAATCTTGTCGCAGTCGCGCCAACCGCCCTCGTTAGAATACGAGGTGACCTCCTGATTTACGCCGGGCTTAAACTGTAATT
>Ga0160423_10001710_pt1 | contig 18342 bp, 26 predicted proteins | sample CRUFie14St8metaG_FD_108191 | JGI IMG/M metagenome (GOLD analysis project Ga0160423, IMG submission 108191) | Marine microbial communities from the Costa Rica Dome - CRUD Field 142mm St8 metaG | ecosystem: Environmental > Aquatic > Marine > Oceanic > Photic zone | place: Costa Rica: the Eastern... | reverse complement strand
GCTGGTACTGACATAGCTAAAGGCGTGTTTTCCGGTGCGACTAAAATAGCGCAGGGCACCTTAGAGACTTTTGGAACATATGCTGATTTAAAATTTGGCATGGGCGATCCTTTGTTTGCTGCAAACGTAGATCAAAAAGTCAAAGAAGGTGAGATGGTGCCACCTGAATCACCGCTCATCATCACCGATACACTAACCAAGGCTTTTGACGAAGGTCGCGAGTTTGTAGGACTTGAGCCTCAAGGCACGGCAGGTAAAGTAGCTGAAGCTCTGACGCAGTTCGGAGTGCCGGGTTACTATGGTGCCAAAGCTGTGCAGTTAGGCACGAGGATAGGCCGTAAAGAAATTGTGGACAGAGCTAGAACGGGTGCCTCACGTCTTTCAAAAAGACAAAAACTTACGCTACTAGGACAGCAAGCAGCAGGGGCAGTCGGTGTTGATTTCATAACATCTACGGATGACACACAGGGCTTGCATGATTTTTTTGAACTGGGGCCAAACAGGACAGCCGAAAACAAAGTCGGAGAGACAGCTATGGAAGCAGGTGCTTTCAAGCTAATCGATAAGATGATGATCGGTGCGGAAGCAGGCGTAGCTACGATTGTGCTGCCGCCCATACTGGGCGCGTTCTTTAAAGGCATATCAAAAGCTGGTGCGTTTAGACCTGTCCAAGAAGCATCAAGATTGCTTGAAAGAAAAAATATCAATGTGCCTTTGTCTAATTATGTACCACAGTCACTAGCTAGAAGATCTAAGGGCGCAACCGTGGCGGATATTCTTAGCGCAGGTGCAATACCTCTTGCTCGTAAAGGTATGGAATCGGCGACTCAGGCAATATTAAGGCAAGAAGCTCGTATTCTTGATCCTGAAACAGCGGTAGGCCCAAAAATATTCCAAGCTTTTGATAGAAAACTTGCTGGGTTATTTGCAAATTTACGTTATCGTGGATTCCTTGATCCAGAAGCTGCCAACATAAATTCTCTTGTTAACGCGGCTGTTGAGGGCGATATCAAGATTGCTGAGAGAAAACTTAGAAAGATTGAAAACAAGATAAATGAATACTTGAACAGACCCGAGGTGAGAGAGCAGACAGCTATTACCAAGCAAAGTCTTATGAATGCCTTCATGGATGTACTTGAAACAGGCAAAAGACCCGAGGGCATACCCGACGAATTGTTCAACTCATACAAAGAAGCGCGAGGTGTAATCGATAGACTTTCAGAAAAGCTGCTGGATACAGGTGCTGTTCGTGCATTGCCGGATGATGCTCCACCCGGAAGAATGAGCCGTCGTCAATTAATGCAAGTTATTAGAGAAAACATAGAAACAGGCGGCTATCTACGTCAGCGTTATGCAGCCTATGAAAATCCAAGATATGATATAAAAGCCGGAACTGCCCGTGAGCGCGAGATTTTCGATTTGATCAAAAACATGCGCGGTGCAAATGAAGAACAGACTGCTTTCAACAGTATAAAAGAAATACTGAAAGACGATAATGTCCTGAAGGTGACTGAAGAACAAACAATTGACACTCTAACAGAGCGTCAAATGCGTGGTTACATACAAAAAGTATTATCTAAAACTCCATCTGGTCTTGGTAAAAATCCGGGTTTCAGTGGTCGTGTGCCAATCAGAAAACTAAACACACAGCTTTTAAACAGGAGAAAAGTTGCAAGTCCTGTTCTAAAAGAGATATTAGGACAAACCAGAAATCCGACAGAGTCTTACATAGCTACCGTTTCTGACCTGTCTACGTTCATAGCAAATGATGCTTTTTACACTAGACTGCGGCAGATAGCTAATGCCGATATAGCCGACGCAACATTTCGTCGAGGTAAGTATGGTGAAGAATTTGCGACAGCAAACGAGAGGGCAGCACTTGCAGACATGAGACAGCAAAACCCTGCCGCGACTATCAATGCTATCGGACCAAAGCAATACTCTCGCTACATAGATGTCGAGCAAAGAATAGTCGAGAAGAAAGACGAACTTAGTATGCAGTTGAACGAAGCTGTTCAACGGGGCGCGGATGAGGGGACCTTACAAAGACTACAACGTGAAATAGAAAACGTGGATGAAAGAGTTATCGCTGATCTCAAGGGAGAGGGCTACCATGTTATAGGTCGCATGGATGCCAACAACAAAATCATTGCAAAGGACCCCGGTCAGGCTGAAAGTAAGTTTGGTGCAATGCATAATATCGCGGTGCCAAATGCAATGTGGCAGTCGTTATCAAGAAAAGTTCATGAAGATGATTCATATTTTGGTCTCATGCCACTAGTGCGACATACATACGGGGCTATGTTAAAGTTAAAAGGTGTTGCACAGTTTAACAAAACTATTCTTTCTCCGATAACTCAAGTTCGTAACGTAACTTCGGCTTCCATGTTTGCTTTAGCACAAGGCAACGTAGGAACAGGAGCCAGTCTTGGACAGTCAGTTGATATTATCATCCGGGATCTTGTTAACAGAAAAATGCTCGGAAAAGATTTAAGTCTAACAGATGAAGGCTTAGACTATTTAGTCGATCTACAACGCCGTGGTGTAATCGGAAGCAGCGCACAACTAAGAGAGATACAAGACAACCTTAGACAAGGGGCTAACCCTCTAAGTAACCAACCTTTAAGAGATCATACTTTAGTTCAAGATGCCGCAGAAACAGTTGGCGGTGAAGATTTAAGAGTTGGGTTTGGAAGATTTAGTTTTTCTACAGGAGGGTCTCTGGAAAAACTTAATCGTAGAAATAAATTCTATCAGTTTTTGGGTAAAGCTGCTGATTTCTACAGAGCAGGTGACGATCTTTGGAAGATATATAACTATGAGTTTGAAATAGGAAAGCTAAAGAACGCGCACACAAACAGCATAAGAAAACTAAAAGACCTAAAAGACAGAGGTAAGATAACTGAGGACGTATATAAGGAGAGAAAAGCGCTAGCCGAACAAAGGTTCAGAGAAGAATTGGGCGGAGACGCTGGTTCAGATTTAACAGAACTTATAAAAGATGCAGCGGCGGACAGGGTACGCAACCTTGTGCCTAACTATGAACTTGTGCCACAGGCCATCAAAGACATACGCGGCATGCCATTTGGTAACTTCATCGCATTTCCTGCGGAGATTATGCGTACAGGATTCAATACACTTGAAACATCAATGAAAGAGTTAGCTAGCGACAATGCAGAAATTCGTGAGATTGGCATGCGGCGTTTGATGTCTTCGCTCGGCACGTTTTATGTGATTGGACCAACACTTCGTGATACAGCTATGACATTAACGGGAACGACTCAAGAAGAAATGAGAGCTATGAACGCACTGGCTGCTCCGTTTCAACGCAATGCGATATTCATCCCATTGGGAAGGAATGAGGACGGTCACCCGACAGCAATAGACTTCAGTCACTTCAACCCATACGATCTGTTAATAAGACCGTTTGAAGCTTTACTGAACAGTCTTGATGAAAGTGACAGACTTGCCCGAAGTAATTTTGACACAGTATATGATGCAATGTGGGAATCTTTTAAAGATTTTGTTGAGCCGTTTGCTGGTGAGTCAATTGCATTTTCTGCAATCGATGATGTTTTACCAGAGAGAACTCCGTTTTTTGGTAAAGGTGGTAAAACTAAAACTGGAGCAGTGATATATAAGGACGCAGAAACAGGCGGTAAAAAATGGGAAAGATCAATTGTTCATGTTTTGAATCAAATTGGCCCAACAAACATTCTTCCTACAAGGGTTCCAGTTGGTGCTGATTTTTCAGAGATAGAGTTATCTAGACTGCCAAGAAGTCTGTTTGCTGGCAAAGGTGACTTTGGCTTATCGGAATATAATCCAAGTAATGGTGTGAGGTATACACCGCATGCTGAAGTGTTCAGAGCGCTCACTGGTATTAATATACAAACCATCGACCCTGAAAGAATAGCTGGATTTAAAGCAAACGAATATAAAGCTGCCCGTTCAGAAGCATCCACTCTGTTCAACGACATGGTTAACAGAGAATTTTCTGACGAAGAAGATTACATAAATGGCTACCTTGCAGCAAACGAAGCAAGACTAAAAGCATTTAGGCAGATGGCGTCACACATGAAGCATCTTCGTGCGCTTGGGTTAAGTAAAGGTAAACTTAGAAAGCTGCTGAAAGAAGAGGGCGTTGGTAGAGAAGAGCTTAAATTCTTAGAACGCGGTCGGTATCTTCCATACTCTCCGTCAGAACAAAAGCTGAAAGAAGCGAAGAAGAAAAAGCATGATGTGCCTAACCGGATGTTGAGGTTATTGGAGCGTGATCTATACAGACTGCGTATTGATCCAGATCGTCCAGCCGACACTCCCGAAGGTGCATTCGACAATCCACGCGACACCAGTGTATTGGAGATGTTGCAACAGAATGCACGGCGGAATGCAGAGCTACAGCGTGAGGCACAGTCTGGTTTACCAACGGTCATAATAGATAGATCAGAGTCCATGGATCAGGCTCCACCTGCTCCGGCTCCGCCACCACAGCCCCCGGCTCCCGGTCCACAGTCTGCTGTGACACCGAATGCATTGAATCCTATCGTAAATCCTAACCCTCAAACCTTGGCGTTAGCTCAGATATTAGCTCAAAGACAAAGGAGAGTAGGATGAACAAAGACATACTAAGAGAACAGCTTGCAGATGATGAAGGTTGTAAGTACGAGATATACCTAGATCATCTTGCTCTGCCAACTTTCGGAATCGGTCATTTAATCAAAGATGCTGACCCAGAACACGGTCAGCCAGTCGGCACACCTGTATCAGAAGAGCGGGTGCGGCAAGCATTTGATCTAGACATCCTCGTAACCATCGAAGATTGTCACAGACTGTACGACGACTTTGATGAATTACCAGAAGAAGCTCAATTGGTCATCGCCAACATGTGCTTTAACCTCGGTTACCCACGTCTGTCCAAATTTAAGGGCATGAAATCTGGTGTAGACGACCGGGATTGGCACCGTGCAGCAGACGAAATGGTCGATTCTAGGTGGCATGATCAGGTTCCTAATCGCGCAAAGCGTTTAGTCAAGCGAATCCGTGATCTGGCAAATAGCTGAAATTATTAGAAAAAAACATCGATTCTCGTAGAGCTAATTTACAATGACCGTACCAATACACCCTCAAGTCCCTGAGAATCGCTGTCCGCGCTGTCAATCACCCCTAAAAATGGTGCAAGTGCACGGTCATGGGCAGTGTATGTACTGTAAAGCTGTAATTGATGATTGTTGTCAGGGCGAAACCTGTCAGGTCTTGAGTCCATCTGGTTCTGATTTAGAACCAGTAGGGTCACAGCGCACACCCATCACGACATGATTCCGATTCATTGACATTAGCTGTGATGCCATCTCGGTAGTTCTATCGATACACTGTGTTATTTCTTGATATGGTCCGCGTGTGTCGTCTGCCACAAAGCAATCTTGTAGATTGCCCATCATGCAGACTAACACCATCGCTTCAAACATTTTCTTTTTCCTTTGGGTAGTACACGTCTACATGTGACTGACAGTTTGGACAGTGAAGATTTGTGACCATTGAGTAATACTCATCTTCTTCTTCAAGGTCGTGGTCACCACCCCATATGAGTTCTGTATTACAATGCCAACAGTTCATTCTACCTGCCCCCAGTTGTCTACAATTGCTGCATCAACTTCAAAGGGTACTTTTAAATCTGGAATACACGTTGTCATAATTTCAACAACTTTATTCGCTTGATCTTGTGACTCTATGTTAAAGCATAGTTCATCATGAACTGTAAGTATAGGGCATAAGCCCTCACTGTGACAATCTACCATAGCCTTCTTGGTTTGATCCGCGCTTGAACCTTGTATCAATCTGTTCAGGGCTTTGTATGTAAAAGCTCTACGGATTCTACCCTTACCACCATATTCTTTTATTGCAAGCTCCATGGGCAGTGGCTTGTTATAAGTATATGACATTGGCTCCCACATATCAAAACGACATTTTCTACCCAGCCATGTTCTAATCACACCACGATCTGACGCATATCTGGATGTCATGTCAGCCAAACCTTTAACGAAAGGAACGCGATCATAGTATTTGTTGAGTAGCGAAGTTGCCTCATCCTCTGTGATGTCAAGCACATTGGCTAGCTTCTTCTTTCCCATGCCGTACATGATGCCAAGGTTTACAGTCTTGGCTTCTTTACGAGGAATCTCTGCCATGTCTGCCACCATCTGGTGGAAGTCAGCATCACCTTCGTGGTACATTTTTACAACGTCATCGATTTGCGGGTGACGATCTACACCTGTCAAGGTGGCACAATAGTGAGCTAGCCAACGTGGTTCTTGGGATGCATAATCAAAAGATCCCCACTTATACCCATCTTCAGGTGTAAACAGACCCCGGATCATCTTTTTAATTTCAGGGTCACGGGCTGGAATTTGCTGCAAATTAGGATTGCTTGATGAAAATCTCCCGGTTACAGTGCCACCATCATCAGAACGAAGAGCGTTAAAGTCACAATGAATACGACCGTTATACGAATGTTCAAGAATTGTCTCAACAAATGTCGTGTTGGCTTTGTTCAATTCACGAATTTTCACAATTTTTTGTGCAACTGGGTGTGTCTGGTTTGCAAGAAACTGTTTTGTAAAGGCGGGGGCATCCGTCTTTTGTGTCCTATGGTATTTAAGCCCAATGGCATCAAACGCCTTTGCTACAGATGTAGCAACCCAAGGCTCAACAAGAACCCCGGTATCGGACCTTATTTCTTCTAACAAATCGGCTTCTCGTTTAGACAAATCTTTTTTAATTTGTTCCGCCCGATCCAAGTCTACTCGTACCCCTCTTGTCTTCATATCAAGAAGAACGGGTATAAGATTTGACTCAAGTTCAAATATCGATGTGCACTCATCTTTGTCTAAATCTGTGCGTAATCGATCCCATAAACGCAGGGTAACAGCAGCATCCTGCTCTGCATAGGGGCCTACATATCTAGATGGTAAGCGATACATATCACTTTTGGCATTGACACCAAACTCTTCAGCAGCCGAGCGTAGTATCTTTTCATCCTTGCGCTCAGATAGATAATCACGAGCCAGTGAATCTAGGTTGTACCAGCGACGATTCTCATTCAGCAATGGCGCTGCAACCATTGTGTCAATGATTTTACCTTGAACTTCTATACCTTCTGCTCGAAGCCACCCAAGATCATAAAGCGCATTGTGCATCACCTTTTCAATGTTGGGTGTAGCCATCATCTTCTTCATCCACGCTATTACAGATGAGCGCGGCAAATTACCTGCATCATGTTTGATAGGTAGATACCAAGAACTATCTCCTGCTGCCACAGCTATGCCAATAATATATCCATCCTTACGACACCACCCCGGCCCAAGCTTGATTAAGTTTGGGTCTCGTGTCTCAAGGTCAACAGCTATTCTATCGTACTGTGTAAGATCAGGCAGCGAAGCAGGTGGTGACCAGTCACTGTCTGTCTTGCCCCAAGCCACATCTTTGATGTCTTGTGCAAGCAAGTGATATTGATACGAATCAGTCATCAGTTAGCTCTCCGCCACATGCCATGTACCCACATGCATCCACCCAGTTGTCAATGTGGTTTGGATTGGATGCTATACGGGCAACCTTCAATAATGTCATTTTGACAGCACAGTCCATGCCAATGGGTAGATCATCAGGCTTGATGCTATCCCACCAGTACCACACAGTTTCTATGTTTTTGAAGTTATTTTCCATCTCGCCGTGCTGTGCTGCACGATCCTGTGTTACATAACCTTTGGCGGTGTCTAGTATCTCTGCTCTATTCATCATCCATTTCCTGTCTAGATGTGTTTCTTGTTTCAAAAAATTGATTGTGGTGTGGGTGATCTACAAGAAACAAACGTGCATAGTAAGCTGTATAGTTATTGTTTAACTTGAACTTAGATCTTCTGGTTTGCACGTCTGTGTGCCATCGTATTCGTTCAAACACAGACTTAGCTGAGTAACTACGAAAGCCTACAGAGATTAGTTCAAACGAAAACTTTTTAAACAAGTCATAAACTTCTGGGTTATCCTCGTGGAATCTACGCCACTTCTTTACCATTTGTGTCATATCGCAAATCCATATTGTCCTGTTGATTCTATTAAGTGAAGATGTTTTTTTGTGCGCGTGGCACCAACATAGAAAACCCTGACTTCACTATCTTGGTCAAGGTTTTCTGTGCATGCTTTTGTAGAGTCTAGGAAAAGGGCGACGTTATCCGCCTCGCCACCTTTGGCTTTGTGTATCGTCGATATCCGGATCCTCGGACTGCCAGATAGTAATCGCTCCCCCCGCCGACGTACCGACGTAATGTAAGCGATCTCCTTGTCCGACACTTTCAACACACTCATCCACGGCGACTCCGATGTCGCATCCAGTTGGCATTTTTCTTTGATGTCGTCCAGAGTATATGTGTGTTCTGGGTCTAAGGACTCTAGGAGCTTGCGTCCAGATTTGGAAATAACATTTCCGCTTAGTATCTTCGAGAAGTTCTTCAGTTCTGCTGCTGATAAGGACAAGCCTTTGCATAATTTTAACCATACCTCAATGCCGTTTAAAACATTTTGAGATAGGGACCATCCAGCCCCCTCTCGCCAGAAGAGATAACCATCTTCCTTGAGGCGGGTGGAGATCTTATTCGCAATGTAGTTTGTCCGTGCTAGGATTAACCATTCACCACTCTCTAAGTCTAGCTCCATTATATCACGGTGCCATGACAGGTTCCCCTGCCTTTCGGTGGGTTGCCAAACCTTGTTTTGTCTGATCGCGACACGCTTAACTAAGTCATCAGAAAACTGATGCACGGACAACGGTACACGGTAGGATTTATCTAAGACTATCTTGTTATCACTGGCATCTAAGAAGTCCGATACACGGACCCCCATCCATGAATAGATGCACTGATCATCGTCACCAGCGTAGTACACTTGCTTTGAGTTAGGCACCAATACTTCCTTGACCATACGCCATTGCAGCGGTGCTAGATCCTGTGCTTCGTCAATGATCAACAGATCAAAATGGGGGCTTGTCCCCTGCTTGATAAAGTCTTCGATCATGTCCACAAAGTCACGCTTTCCAAGTTGCTTCTTGTATTCACGATACGCATTGTCAAGAACACGAAGCTGCTGGTAGTGCAGAACACGATCCGCCGTGTCACTGAACTGCTGTTCGATGCTTACCTCACGAACCCTAGCCATCTGAATCAGGGACAGGTACTTGTCCCCACCAGCGCCGGGAGTGAACAGCACACCTTCTGACATATTGTTTGATGCGTTGGCACGAAAGTCTAGCCCAACCAAACTGCCAAGCTCATGATAATCTCTGCCCTTGAACACATCTTGTGAGCGCATGCCCAGCCAGCTAAAGGCAAGTGAGTGCAGTGTGCGGAACCAAACCAGATCTTTGAGGTCTACATTTAATTCTGCGATTGCCCGTGTTTTAGCTTCTTCTGCCGCCTTCTTACTAAAGGACATAAAAGCTATGCGACTAGGGTCCATGCCATCAGCTATAGATTGTTTTACGATGCTTATGAGTTTTGTCGTCTTGCCTGTACCGGGCGGTCCAAAGATTGTTGTTTCCATTAGAACGGCACCTCTGACTTTTCCATCTTGATGTCAGGTGTGTCCACCTCTGCTGCAAACTCCGGCACCCACCATACTCGAACTGACTTCCACTTACCGCTTGATGTCTTGAACCGCTTGACACCATGTGAGTCGTCACCTTCATTCATCTCTTTGATGCGTTCTTGGATCTGCGCTCTAGTATAACTATCGAACTTCTTCTGCCGCAGAAATTCCATCAACGAGTCAAGCCTGAAAAAAGTGACCTGTTCTTCCACATCGGTGTAGGGCTTGCCCAACATGATCTCTTCGACTGTCTGAGCCTGCACTCGTCCTGTACAATACGCCTCAAGCAAGTCAAGGAACTGGCCTTTGTATGTCAGTTCTTCTGGCACTTCGATCTGATTGCAGTTGTCCATCAGATTGTTGATTAACACCTGCCAGTCAGCATCCTTGGCGCGTTCAGGCATGAAGTTTAACTGCTCCATGCATGACCGCTGAAACAGGCGCGGATTCTGTAGCTCATCCGTGTCAAGCTCCAGACGCCTGCCATCAATATCCAAGAACCACAGCCGTGGCTCTGACATCACAACCGACAGGCCGCTGATGGTGGGCAATGTTCCACCGCCCCCAATCCCATGCTTCATGGTGCGACATACATTTTTGTTGCAGTACGAAGCCATCGGCTCTTCACTGCACAGGTAACCCCATTCTTTCTTCTCGACTTGATTCTGTATCGTCACGATCTCTGACGCAGGCAGCGGTGGCTTGAAGTCCTTGGCATTGTGTTCTTCAAGCAGAGTCTTCCAATTCACTTCGTCATACTTCTTTAGAAAGATACCCAACTGAAATGCAAATTTGTTGCGCCCACCCTCAGAGATACCAATAGATAACATCTGTCTCACGCACGGTATGTAGTCTGGGTACAGATCAACGCTGCCCCCGATAGGTAGCTTCATGAATTCGTTTGAATCGATGCTGACTTGATCGACCATGTCGAGGAACTGTTCTAGTGTCGCCCCGTCCCCGTCCGGAAGAACCGCTGGGCGGAGCGTCTGTTCCGAATGAAAGTACGGAAGGTTAATAAAGTTCCCAACATCACCACGCTCGACCAAAACCTGTTCTTGCTTCGGGAAGATTTCACACTTGCCATGCCCAAGCATAGCAGCAATCTCCGCAGCTTTGTCTCTGAATTCTCCTGCACTGAACCACTCCTTAAAGAAAAAGAATATGTGAGCGCCGCCCGATTTAGAACGGCACACGATACACGGTACATTGTTTTCGGCTAACTGCTTAATGAGAGCAGCGTGATCTAAGGGGTATACATCAATATCAAGTGCACCAAATTTGCACTTGTTTTCTTCGTTTATAGGTATTGAACCAATGCCTGTTTTCCCGTCAAGGTGTTCTTGTACGAGTTCTATAGTCAACGCTTTACGAACAATATATGACTTGGCTTTAGTTTTTCCGGCTCTTCGTTCTTCTGATATATCTGTACGTCCATGTGCAGCGCCAAAACCAGCAAACGCCGCCATGAACCTTTCCGCAAGGGTCATAGCAATCTCCAAAAAGGAAGGGGTGCCACCTATGACAAAGGCTCCGGCAAGCCCAAGTGACACCCCAACTGGTTAAAACGGTACGTCAGCAGACTTAGTTGCTTCAGCCATCTCGTCAGATGTACCCGCAGCCGTTTTTATCTCTCCTTTTTTGAAGCTCTCAGCCATCTCTTTGGCTGCAAGCATAGCCTGTCCCATCTTGGAGACATCGGTTTCACGGTTAACCTTAAAGTTATACCACGTCCCCAAATCGTTACTTTCAGACACAGTCGTCACGCGCCACGCAGTGCCATAAATTGGCAGGATAAACGGTCCGTTTTTACCCACCGCACGACACGAGGTCCTCTGCGAATTCCATTTCTTCGACACTTTCAACTGAGTCTTTTTCATATCCAAAACAGCAGGATCACAATCCCCTGTTTCTTCGTTATACACCATCACCAAATGCTGATGACAGCGCACAAGCTCGTTACCCGAGGGCAAGATTTCAGCCGCGCCCTCACGGGTAGTATTATTCAAGTCTGGATTATCAGGAAATAATTCCTGAACAAGACCACCGCCGGAAACCCGTGGTACAAATTCCAAGTACTTCATCTCAAAAGCCACAGGAATAACAACCACACCCGTTTCTTCAGGGTATATCTCGCCCGTCACAGTGTTAAAGATATCACCCTGTGACGCACCTTTAATATATTCAGGCTTCTCTTTATTAAGCTGCGGCGAGAGGGCTTGCAGTATCCGCACAAACGGAATCTGCATTTGCTCCTGCCCAATCTTTTCAAAACCCGCACCAGCATTCTCTTCGAATATATCCATCAAGCCTTCTGGTGCCAGACTTGTGTTCGCTTTTTGTGCAACTGCTGTAGCCATAATCAACTATCCCTTCTTTATAACAGCACGGTTACCGACATACACACCAAAGGTGTCGTAGTCGATCTCTTGTTGAGACTCGATACGATTCTTTACCCATGAACGCAGTGTCATGGGGTGGATGTGTGTTTTCTGGTTTGGTTCAAGACCCTGACCCCGTAGATCATCAAGCACAGCGCCAGCCACATTGTCTTGGCCCATGCCGAATGACACAACGACATCATTCTTGATTATGTCACCCTCACCAATGGAGCGCAGGAAACCAAAGGCTTCATCTCTCCGATCATCTGGTATACGGGCAGACACAAACTTCTCGACAGAGACTTTGTTACCATCAACTGTCAAGCTATCAACACCAAGCTCTTGCATGAGGGCGGGGATGTCTTCCTCGTCCACAGCGCGTTTCTTGGCTTTCAGGTCTTTTAGGAATTGTTCCGTCTGTTTAATTTCATCGTCAACCTTTTGAGATTCACGAATCAAACGGGAAAGGCGAGTAGTGCCTTGCTCACTAACTTGGTCAAATGCCTTGGCGTTAGCAGCCTCTTCTTCAAATAACGAAAACACATCGTTCATCGTTCTTGCTCCTTGATTAAAGTTTATCCCCTTCGGGAGTAGAGAAGTGTTTTACTTCGGGTCTGTGGCGAAGTCAATGGCTTCTTTTGCAAAATCGTCGAAACTGTACGGTTTCACATATGCCTTTACAATATGTGCCATCTGTCCACCTATCGTGCGCCCTTCTCTGTGCGCCAGATTCTTTAAGTCTGCATGTACCTTATTAGGAATTGCAACTGATTTATATTTGGTATTGTCCAACTTATTCTCCTTGTCTTACTTGGACCCCTATGCAACACTACATCAACTGGCTGGGATATAAAAGGATTATTTATGAAAAAACCCAACTATCGAAATGTCGAAGGTAAGCGGTGCGAACTTATAGCTGTAGACTGGCTGCTCTCTCAGGGGTGCTACACTTACACACCTACCATGGAACAAGGTCCGATTGATATTGTAGCCCTTTCCGCCAAAGGTGAGTGGTTCTACTTTGACGTAAAAAAAGCCAGTCGTAGGACAGAGGGCACTATCATAAGCAGGTTGCTCTCCAGCAAACAAAAGAAGCTTGGTGTCCGTCTTCTTTATGTCGATCCCGATACTGGCGAGTGTCATCTTTACCCTCATCAATTTAACCTTAAACCTGACTCAGAACAAAAAGCTACATGTCGTATGGACGGTATCAAACCTCAAGCCATTTCCTCACTTCTTCACCCAGAGTCTTTCCCGCAAGATTGATTTTGCTCTTCAAAGCCTTGGCAATGTTTATATCAACGGTTTCGGGCACAACAAGATCAACATACAAAACTTTGTTGTTCTGACCGATACGATGACATCGATCTTCTGACTGCCATCTTGTCTCAAGATTGTAGTCGTTAGCGTAGTAAATCACATTGGTTGCAGCAGTGAGTGTGAGTCCGTATCCAGCAGTCTGTGGGTTGGCAACAAAGAACCGTGCGTCACCGTGCTGAAACGATTGTATAGCGGCCTGACGCTCTTCGTCCGTTGTGTCCCCGTAATAACTGACCACGCTGCCCGGTCCATGGACTTTTTTTAGCTCTTGCACAATCTTCTGTATGTCATATCTGAAGCGTGACCAGATGATTACCTTGCCTGTCATCTCTTCGATGGTGTCAAGCAGAGCCTGAATTCTGTTACTTTTTATCTCCACCAGTTCCCCGTCATCCGTCTTCAAGTGACCACACAACACCTGTTGCATGCGTAGCAGTTTAGTCATGACCTCAGATGCAGTAACCAAAGCACCATCTTCAAGTAAGGCAATCGCTGCGCCTTTTAACGAATTGTAATGTCTGTTCTGATCATCTGTCATGGCGACCTCACGGAACGTGTATATCTTGTCTGGTAAATCCAAAGCGTCTTCTTTTGTTACACGATAAGAAAATGTCATTAGCTTGTCCGATAGTTCGGGCAGGTTCCTGTAACCCACCACCTGTGTGAATGAATGATTACCCATGCGCTGAGTTCTTGTCATGGCATATCGATTCTGGAATGACCAATATGACTTGAAGCCAAGTAGATCAGGATTCAGGAACGCGCATTGTGAATACAAATCAAGTGGGGACTTCGTGACTGGCGATCCAGTAAGTATGCGTTTGTATTTCGCCCGACCACCAAGCGTAAGTAAGTTCCTAGTCCTTTTGGCCTTGGGGTTCTTGATAGTTGTTGATTCATCAACCGCAAGTAAGAAAGAACTGCCCTGTGTGAATACATCCAAGTATTTTTGTACTTTTGATGTTGCGAAACCTTCCACATTAACCAGTAGTATGCGGAGCTTTTCACGCTCCTTAACGGCATCAGTAAGTCTTCGGGCAGCAGCCTTGTTTGGATTCGGATTCCAAACATAAACCTCATGCGGTACGGCTTCGGGAAAGTGTACGGGAATCTCCGATATCTCCCAGTTTCGGTAAACCCCCTTTGGTGCCACGATGACAGCCGTGTCAATTTCAGAGTTTTCGTATAGCCAAACGATATTGTCGATGAGAACTTTCGATTTACCACAACCCATCTCCATGAAATATGCAAAATTAGATTTGTTGTAACTTCTTAATAACGCCTCATGCTGGTGAGCATAGGGCTGGGTCTTGTAATTAAACATATATATTTTAAAGCCAGTCTAATGCAGACGGTGCGGATCTGTCTTGCACCCACCCACCCTTGTACACAGCTTCCCTCTGCGGCGCAGTCGGATCATCTTCATACCGCTGTCCGTTGTATAATTCATCCGTTTCGTCAGGTAACAGGAACGGCCCATGATATCCTGTGATCCACACAGACTTAGACAGCCGTTCCCATTTTTGTATCCGACTAAGCTGCCGGATCGTTGTCATCGGGATCCCAGTCAGGGATGAAATAGAATCCGGTAAATGGCTCATCTCCCACATCCTCTTCGCCACCAGCACTGCCAGATGCGGGTGGTTGGGGAAATTTGATGATGTTACTGTCAGGCTTACCGTGTATTCTGTCGTCATTTTTGTCACTCATCTTCTACTCCACCTGTCATGATCCCAAACCGTGCAGCTTCCATGTACCACAAGACTTCAGCAGGATCGCTGACTGTTGTAATCATCTGAACCTGACCATCATGATTCTCACCCATAATTATAATATCTTTAAACACCTCACTTGCGACCTCACATACCATGGGCACAGGTTCTTTTGTTTTTTTCACACGATGCACGGGGAATGAAATAATTTTGTCATTCAATGTCTTTTACCCCTTGTACAAAGCAGAACGAACACGACGAACTTCTGCCGCTGTCACATCATTATCTAAAAATATTTTGGACCCCCTACCGTAGTTGATGTTTTTCTTTTCAATACGTCTTCCCAACCTGTCGTATTTTTTCCTAACTTCAGGTATTCTAAGATCCCCAATGATTTGATCTCTAGTTGGTACACTCATACTTAACCCCTCATAATCCGTTTCCATGCCGCCCATACTTCCTGTTGTACTTCTTCATCCACAGGCTCTGGATCATTAAGAAAACCATTTACAATATCTTCGATGATACAAACAGCATCCGACCAGCTTATATCCTCTGGCACTGACGCTATATCCTTTTCATCGGGCATCAAGTGCGTATGCATTTCATTCTCCGTCATGTCTACCTCTTTAATGCTATCCCTTATGGGATAAGTTGTAAAGAAATGAAGCATTCCATAAATTTCCCTGTCATGAGTTTAAAGCGGTTAGGGTTGATCAAATCAGTCGCGCAACAAATCACTTAGGGGGCGCATACTGGTTGACATCTATGGCGTTGAGGGACGCTGCTTCTGACGCCCCCGAAAGGAGGAACTACCGCTCCCCTACAACCAATCCACATACAGAACAATGCAAATTACTAGCTCTCTCGACCATAAGAGTCTCGGCTTCACATCTTGGGCATTGTCCTTGTTCAATTCTTTTCTGTAACGTGCCGTCTCCCATCTGAACTATGTTCGACGGTTCACGATCCACGATTACTTCAATCATAGCCATGTCTTTTACTTTTACATACAAATCAGCCGGAGTCTGAGTATGTGTGTTACCCAAACGCATCATAACCATATCATCATCGTCCCACACTTCTCGTATCAGGCGACCCTCAAGCTTTTTATAATCAACCTTCATATGAATTGGCTCCACTTTTCAGTCCACAATTCACCCAGCATGTCATGCTTTTGCTCCTCACCCATGTGAGAGACTAAATCACGATATTGCTCCATGCCCTGCACAAATTCATCGTATGAGTCACACTCCCCGATGATGTCAGATGCTTTATCCATGAACTTTTCTTCAAGTTCAATACACATGTCTTTGACTCTACCCATTATTCTAATCTCCAGTCTACACCCTCTTCGGTAATCAGACAGAAAGTGCTGTGCATCGATTCTTCAGACTTAAACCCGTGTTGGGTGAGTGCCATATGGCACTCACTGATTGTGTCGTGGGTGCTGATCACATTGACCGTGCCCCCGTTGAAGTGGGTCATCGTGACCATAATCAAAAGATACTTACTCATCGGATACATCCAAATGATAGAGTCTACGAACAGTATGGGCAACGTCAATCAGCTTGTGCATTTCGGTAACGGTCACACCCTCTGGGCCATGCCACTGAAGATCATCTCCGATACTGCTTGCAACCTTAGACAGTTCATCCACGGCTTCCAGCATCGATGGATACTTGTCATGCAACTGATGAAGCAAAGCTTCGCGCACGGCGGCTTCTTGCTCACGCTCCTTGCGCCAATACTCTTGCTTTTGTTCCATGGTCATGTTTTCAAAGTTTTTCGGTCTTCCCATCGCTTTGCTCCTTCTCCAGTATGGGTCTTAACTGACCATAGACGATGTTCGTCTTTGGTATAGGACGACCAAGCTTGTCCAGCTTGTACGCCACTTCAGGTATTTGCAAATCTTTCAAGATCTGCTCTTTAGTTGGGACTGACATCTAATGCCTCATTTCCTCTTCGTCATCTTCTTCCATGATTGACTTAACCGCCGCCTGCATAGCCGCAGTCAAACAACTGCTAACCAAAAACGGGTTATCAATATTATTCCGGAGAAGCATGCTATATGCCGCCGCGATCATGACGAATGCCAAGTGATCTGGATCGACATTCTTTTTCGCCATCTTTTCTATCATGGCGTTTATGGCCAACGCCGCCGCTCTGGTGTCAGAATCTTGATTCATCCCCAATCCTTCCTGTCTTCCTCGTTTAAATAACCATGTCTATACTCAGCGATCTGCTTTGTAGTCATAGACTCCTGCGTAATCCTTGGATGATACGCCGTACCATTAGGGCACCAATGCGGATTGTAAGGCCGGCCATAGTACCTGTCCGCCGATCCACGATCCATGGGACTTCCATGCTTTGGTAAATCAATCATCTTGACCTCGCTATCCTCGCACCTTGTGCAATGATTTTGTTTGCGATTATGTCTCGCACATCTTTGTAAGACTCTGCAACGAAATACCCATCGTGCCGACACAAGCCGTCATTGATGACGGTCACTTCACGCTCGACCTCGCCGCATTTGATGTTGCGGCTGGTGACAGAAAACCTGTCACCTACCAAAAATATTTGATCCACATCTTTTCCGGTCATGTGGTCAACCTCTGTAAATTCAAGTGTTATCATTCTATGTCTCCTCTTCATCATCGAAAACAAACAAGACACGCATGTGACCTTCGTCCTCATGGACGATGTCCCAATGATGGTCAGGGCATGTGTTCAGCCATTCCATTAATTCTTTTCTGGTAACCATCACACACCTCACCAACTTGCCTGATATTCAACCGAATGCCAGTACCCATCGATCTGACTATCCAAGTCATTCCAATCTGCCGCACGTTCAAAAACTTCAGCGTCGGCATCGGCTTCAGCAACGCACTCACGCCACCAATCACCTTTGCCAAAGAAGAACCCATCGCATTCATGAAAGTCAGGAAGTTCCCTTAGCCGTAGCTTGTGTGCAATCAGACGACAGTCTTCGGAACTCAAGTGGATGACCTGACACTCATCGACACCGTCCGCAAACGTATCGACAATCAGCTTGTGCAACGGCGCATGCTTACGCCAATAGCCCAGCTTCAGCCTTTCTGCCTCACATTCAAAGCCATCGACCATCCGCACGTTGATGGGGATGATCCCCCCATCTTCGGTGCGCTCCAACTCACCATCAGGCAAGCGCTTATATTCGGTGCGCTTAAACTTGTCACCACGCAAATACATATCCAGTCCCATTATTCAACACTCCCTGCTTTCCAAATACCAGTGTGTGGGTTGGCTTCATC
>Ga0160423_10001709_pt1 | contig 18354 bp, 17 predicted proteins | sample CRUFie14St8metaG_FD_108191 | JGI IMG/M metagenome (GOLD analysis project Ga0160423, IMG submission 108191) | Marine microbial communities from the Costa Rica Dome - CRUD Field 142mm St8 metaG | ecosystem: Environmental > Aquatic > Marine > Oceanic > Photic zone | place: Costa Rica: the Eastern... | reverse complement strand
TGTTAATTTTAGCTGGTGGTAGCTCAAAACGTTTTGGAAGTGACAAAAGTAATTTCGTATTTAAGAATAAAACTTTCATTGAAACTATCATTGAGAAAACACTAAATATTTTTACAGAAGTACATATTTCATGTAACAAATCACAGTCACATTTGTGCAAACACAAAGTAAAGCTTTCTTATGATATAGGTGACAACAACCAGGGACCTATATGGGGTATATATTCCTCAATTTTGAACATTAAAACAGAATGGGTTTATGTTATCCCATGTGACTCACCGTATTTTAAAGTGACAACCATAACTAATATGATAGAAGAAAGTATTAACAAAAACCATCATTTAACATTACTAAAGAATAAAAATGATTTTCTTTATACTTTTTTGTTTTTTAATAATTCGATTTTTAAATCCTTGATTAGATATGTCGAAAATAGTGGCAAATCAATTAAAGGTTGGGTGTTGGAAAATGCTTATAATAAATATTGTGTTAATGAAAATATTGTCAATGTTAATTATAAAACCGATTTAAAAAATTTAAGTTAATAGATTATCTTTACAAATACTTCATTTTCATGGATCATACCAAGCTCTTTTCTGGCGATTGATTCAAAAATTTCGTAACCACTTTTTAACTTTTCGATTTCATTTAAAAGTTGATCATTACTTTTTTCGATAACATTATTAGAAGAGCTTTGAAACTGAAGAAATCCTTTTTTATTTTTTAATTCAAAAAAACTACCACTTGATAGTAGAATAAAATACAGCTGGTACATTACAATACTAATAATCACTAATTTGGCAACATTATTTTTAATGAAAATTATTAAATTATCCAAAATTTATAAATTTTTTATTTTCAGATTCAATTCTCAGCAATTGATTGTATTTAGACATCCTGTCACTTCGTGACATAGACCCGGTTTTAATAAATCCCGAATTTGTACCAACCGACAAATCAGCGATAAAATTGTCTTCTGTTTCACCTGATCGATGAGAAACAATAGTACTATACTTGTTCTCTTTAGCTAAATTGATAGTATTTATCGTTTCAGAAATAGTTCCAATCTGATTTGGCTTTATAAGAATGGAATTAGCAATATTATTCTCGATTCCGTCTTTTAATATATCGTAATTTGTAACAAATAAATCATCACCAACAATTTTTATTTTATTTGATAATTTTTTTGTAATTTCTGCCCATCCAACAAAATCATTTTCATCTAGAGGGTCTTCAATAGAAATTATTGGATATAAGTTACATAAAGAATCGAGGTAATCAATTAATTCAATATTAGTTAATTTTGAATTTTCAGATTTAAGTGTATATACTCCATCTTTATAAAGCTCACTTGCAGCACAATCCAATGCGATTGAAATTTGATCACCAGGTTTATAACCAGTATTTTCAATACATTTCAAAAGTAATTCTATAGCTTCTTTGTTGTCCTTTAAATTCGGAGCAAAACCACCTTCATCACCAACAGCTGTAGAATAATTTTGAGAGGATATAATTTTCTTTAATTCATGAAAACAAGAATTTGATGCATGTATTGCATCTGAAAAAGTAGAAAAATTATGAGGTACTAACATGAATTCCTGAATATCTAAATTATTGTTTGCGTGTGCACCACCATTAATCACATTAATCAAAGGAATTGGCATTGAGATATTATTTTTTCCAGAAATGTATCGATATAAAGGTAATGATAAGGAATTTGCAGATACTCTACATACTGCCATAGAGACAGCAAGAATAGCATTAGCTCCAAGATTACCTTTGTTTTTTGTTCCATCAAGATCTATCAAAAGTCTATCTATTTCATTTTGATCTAGAGGATTTAAACCAACTAATGATTCAAAAATTTTAGTATTTATATTTTCAACAGCTTTGGAAACAGATTTACCATTATAAAGATTAGTATCTTGATCACGAAGTTCGACGGCTTCTTTTGATCCAGTAGAAGCTCCAGAGGGAACAGATGCAATTGCAGATAAACCATTGTTAAGTGTTACTTCTGCTTCAACAGTAGGAATACCTCTAGAATCAAAAATGAATCTTCCTGTTAGATTAGAAATGCAATTCATATTAAAGACTTTTTACTATGTTATCTATGGAAAGTATATCAGATAGGATACCTTCAATTTTATCTAAATAAACGGAATTAGGTCCATCAGATAATGCTTCATCAGGATTAGGATGGGTTTCCATAAAAATTCCAGAGATACCAACTGAAATAGCAGCTCGACTTAAAGAAGGAACAAAATGTCTTTGGCCTAAGCTAACACCATTACCGGCACCAGGTAATTGAACAGAGTGCGTGGCATCAAAAATAATGGGACAATTAGATTGTTTTAATATATCAAAAGAGCGCATGTCAACAACCAGATTATTATAACCAAAGGTAGTCCCTCTCTCTGTTATCATAAGTTTTATATCTGGATTAACTTTTTTTGCTTTATCAACTACTGATAACATTTCATTTGGGGACAAAAATTGACCCTTTTTAATATTTAAAATTTTAGCTTTACGAGCAGCATGGGAAATTAAATCAGTTTGTCGACAAAGGAAAGCTGGAATTTGAATAATATCAACAAAGTCTGTTGCACTATCTATATCTGAATTTGTGTGCACGTCTGTTAATATTTTAAGGGATAATTCATTTTTAATCGCTTGAAGTATTTCAAGTCCTTTTTTGATACCAACACCTCTAAATGAATCAATTGAACTTCTATTTGCCTTATCAAAAGAAGCCTTAAATACAAATGTAATTCCTAACTTTGTAGTCAAATCTTTCAATCTTCTAGCAATTGAAAATGTAATTTCTTCATTTTCAATAACGCATGGGCCTGCAATTAAAAAAAATTTATCTTTATAAGGATTTTTAAAAATTTCGTTCATAACACTTTCTCCGAAATACATGACTTAATAAATGATAGAAATAATGGGTTTGGGTTTCTGGGAGTAGAATTAAACTCAGGATGAAACTGGACACCTATAAACCATGGATGAGATTTTATTTCTATTGATTCACAAAGATTTCCTCTTGACGATTTGCCAGAAATCAGAAGATCAGTATTTTCAAAATTATCTAATAGAGAATTATTAACTTCATATCTATGACGATGTCTTTCTGTAATAAATTCATTTTTATAAGACTCAAAAATTTTAGAATTTTTTATTAGTTTACTCTTATAATTACCAAGTCTCATTGAGGATCCTAATGGACTATTAATAGTTCTTTCATGAATTTCACCTTTATCATCAGTCCACTCAGATATTAATGCAATAATTGGAAAATCATTATCGGAGTCAAACTCTGTACTATGAGCTTTTTTTAAATTTAAGACATTTCTACAGTATTCAACAACTGCTAATTGCATTCCCAAACATATTCCTAGAAAAGGAATATTTGATTCTCTAGCAAATTTGATAGCAGAAATCTTCCCTTCAATTCCACGGTTACCAAATCCACCAGGAATTAAAATTCCATCATATTGATTAGTTCTCAGTAAACCAATATCTTTTTCTAGTAATTCTGAATCAATATGCTCAACATTAACTTCTGCTGAAGAATCAAGTCCTGCATGACTTAAAGCCTCATTTAGTGATATATATGAATCTTTAAGATCAGTGTATTTTCCAATAATTGCAATTTTTATGCTTTCAACACAATTTTCTTGTTTTTTTATAATTTCTTTCCAATCATTTAAATCTGGTGGATCAGCCTGGGATCCTAATGTCTTTAAAACTATTTCGTCTAGATTTTGCTCATTTAGAAGTAAAGGTATTTTATAAATTGAATCAACATCGATTGCAGATATGACAGCAGAATAGTCCACATTGGTAAACAAAGCTATTTTTCTTTTTTCATCCTCAGATATTTCTTTTTGCGATCTACAAAGAAGAATATCTGGTTGAATTCCTATTTGCCTTAATTCTTTGACAGAGTGTTGGGTTGGCTTGGTCTTATACTCACCAGAGGAATTTAAAAATGGTAAAAGAGTTAAGTGAATGTAACATACGTTATTTTTACCAAGACTGACACTCATTTGCCTTGCAGCTTCTAAAAAAGGAAGCGATTCTATGTCACCAACAGTACCTCCGATTTCTATTATTGCAATTTGATGACCAGCACTTCCTTTTTCTATAAATAATTTTATCTCATCTGTAACGTGCGGAATAACCTGCACTGTTTGTCCTGAATATTCACCTAAGCGCTCTTTTTTAATAACAGAATCATATATTTTTCCAGTTGTAAAATTGTTATTTTTATTCATTTTTGCAGAAATAAATCTTTCATAGTGACCCAAATCAAGATCTGTTTCAGCACCATCTGAAGTAACAAACACCTCACCATGTTGGAAAGGACTCATGGTTCCTGGATCGACATTGATGTATGGGTCCAACTTCATCAAAGTTACATTTATGCCACGAGATTCTAAAATTGAAGCAAGAGAAGCGGCTGCAATTCCTTTACCCAAAGATGAAACAACTCCACCAGTAACAAATATATATTTAGTCAATTTAAATTAAATTAATTATTTTTGATATTATCTAGGGTATCTAAAACTGTATCAGGATTCAATGAAATACTATCAATGTTTTTTTCCATTAACCACTGAGCAAAGTCAAGATGGTCTGATGGTCCTTGTCCGCAGATACCAATATACTTTTCACTTTTTTTACATGCGTTAATAGCTAATTCTAAAAGGTACTTTACTGATTCATCTCTTTCATCAAATTGATCTGAAACTATTCCAGAATCTCTGTCGAGCCCAAGTGTTAGTTGTGTCATATCATTTGAGCCTATGGAAAATCCATCAAAAAAATTAATAAATTTATGAGCCAAAATTGAATTTGTAGGTAACTCACACATCATTATGATTTTTAAACCATTTAAACCTGATTTAAGACCATTTTGAGACAAAAGGTTTATGACTTTCTCTGCCTCATAAATGGTCCGAACAAAAGGTACCATTATTTGTACGTTATCTAGACCTATCTTATTTCTAACAATTTTAAGTGCTTCACATTCCATTTCAAAGCACTCTTTAAAATCTTCAGATAAATATCTGGAGACACCTCTAAATCCTAACATTGGATTTTCTTCAACGGGCTCAAAAGTACTGCCACCAATTAGTGATGAATACTCATTAGACTTAAAATCAGACAATCTTACAATTACAGGCTTAGGATAAAATGCAGATGCTATGGTTGCAATACCCTCTGATAATTTAGAAATATAAAAATCTTTTGGAGAAGGATAACCTCGAATAGATTCAAGTATTTTATTTTTTGTATCGCCATGAAGTTTATCAATTTGTAAGATAGCTTTTGGGTGTATACCAATATTTTTATTAATTATAAATTCTAAACGTGCCAATCCAACCCCATCATTGGGTATTTTTTGAAATTGAAATGCTAAATCAGGATTTCCAACATTCATCATTACTTTTAAATTAGACGGCTTTGTAAAGCTTTTATTAATTACAATTTTTTCATAATCCATTTTACCGTCATAGACGTAACCTGTGTCGCCCTCACAGCAAGAAACTGATACTGTCTCCTTGTCAGAAAGAACCTTTGTGGAATTACCTGTACCTACAACTGCAGGAATTCCTAATTCTCTGGCAATAATTGCCGCATGACAGGTTCTTCCTCCTCTATTGGTAACAATGGCAGATGCCTTTTTCATAATCGGTTCCCAATCAGGATCAGTCATGTCAGTAACTAAAATGTCACCGTCTTGAAGAAGATTCATATCATTTATTGATTGCAAAATAGAAACCTTACCAACACCAACCTTATTACCAATCGATCTTCCAGAGATTAATAAATCACCTTTGTTTTTAATTTTAAATTGTAATCTTTGGTTTTTATCTTCTTGACTACTTACTGTTTCTGGTCTGGCTTGTAGTATAAAAATTTGACCAGTAATACCATCGATACCCCATTCAATATCCATTGGTTTTTTGTAATGATTTTCAATTAATAATGCCATTTTGCCGAGTTGAATACATTGATCATCATTAATAGAAAAGTTTTTAGATTCAACCTCGTTTGTTTGAATATATTTAACTGGTTCATTTTGATCGTTTGAAAATATCATTTTCAAAGATTTAGATCCAATATTTTTTCTAATAATTGGGTAATTATTTTGATTTAAACTATCCTTGAATAAAACAAATTCATCAGGATTTACTTGACCTTGAACAACTGACTCACCAAGACCATAACTTGAGGTAATCAATATTACGCCATCGTAACCTGACTCAGTATCAATTGTAAACATTACACCACTGGCAGCTAAATCAGACCTGACCATCAATTGTAAACCAACTGATATTGAAACTTCATTGTGGTTAAAGCCTTTATGAACTCTGTAAGAAATTGCTCGATCATTGTATAAAGAAGCGAAAACTTCTTTAATTTTTTTAATAATGTTCTCACTTCCAGTAATATTTAAAAATGTCTCTTGTTGTCCAGCAAATGAGGCATCCGGTAAATCCTCAGCAGTTGCGGAAGATCTGACAGCAAGTGATATTTCACTACCAAAACGATCTTTTAAATCTTCATAAGCAGAATTTATAGACTCTTTGAATTCATCTGAAAATTCACCTTCATTTATTAAATTTCTAATCTCAAAGCCAGACTTTTGAAGTGACTCAATATTATTCACATCTAAAGGAGTCAATATATCATTAATTTTTTCATCTAAATGATTTTTTTTTATAAAATCCTGAAAAGCTTTGACGGTTGTAGCATAACCAGTTGGAACAGTAACTCCAACATTGTTAAGATTTGAAATCATTTCGCCTAAAGAAGAATTTTTACCACCGACTATATTTAAATCATTTTGAGAAATTTTTTCAAAAGGTATTAATAAATCATTTAGAATCATTAGACTTAATATTTAAAACAAATTCATATTTTATCTAATAAGAAAAAAAATGCTTGAAAAAAAAATTCAAAAAAGAAAAGCTTTTTTCATATCAGACAAAACTGGTATTACAGCTGAAATGTTAGGGCATAGTATTTTAAGCCAATTTGATGAAATAATTTTTATAGAAAAAACAATACCTTTTATTGATAATGAAGAAAAGGCATTCAATGCTTTAGATACAATTTATGAAATGACTAGAGATGACACTGATAAACCAATTATTTTTTCTACTCTAGTCGATAAAAATATATCTAAAATCATTCAAAATAAATCTAATGCTATTTTTTTGGATTGTTTTCAAATTTTTATTGCTCCTCTAGAAAAAGAATTAGGTGTATCTTCCTCTCATTCAATTGGGAAAGTTCGATCCGTTAACAATACAGGATATTTTAAAAGAATCGAGGCTGTAAATTTTGCTCTTCAATATGATGATGGACAAGTAAGCAGAGATCTTTCAAAAGCAGATATTATTTTAATTGGTGTTTCTCGATGCGGAAAAACACCTACATGTCTATTTCTCGCTATGCAATATGGAATAAAGGCTGCAAATTATCCAATAATACCAGAGGATTTTCTTAATGATAGACTTCCTGAGTTTATAATAAAAATTAAGAATAAAGTTTTTGGTCTGAGTATAGACCCTCAACAACTGAGTCAGATACGAGAAAAAAGAAGACCAAATAGCGAATATGCATCATATTCAAATTGTATTTTTGAAACTCAATCTGCAAATAAACTTATGAATAAAGAAAAAATAACTTTCTTCGACATGACTAATCAATCGATTGAAGAAATTTCATCCCAAATTTTGCAAAATATTAATTGGAACAGAAATCAATTTTAGTCAACATATCACACGGTTTAAATGTTTTTCTGTGGATTTTTGATACACCGTGAACTTTTAACGAATCAATGTGACCTTTAGTTCCGTATCCAAAATTTTTTTCAAATATGTAATTTGAAAAAACTTTAGAGTAATTTGTCATTATATTATCTCTAAAAACTTTAGCTATAATTGATGCTATTGAAATAACAGGTATTATTTTATCGCCACTGACAACAGATTGGGCATTAAATGTTGTCTCAGGAATAAACTTACCATCAACATAAACTATATCTGGGTATGATGCCAAATTTTTTAAAGCAATTTGCATTGATAGTAATGATGCATGATGTATATTAATTTTATCGATAACAAAACTTGAGACTATTCCAAATGACCACTCGATGGAAATTTTTTTAAAAAAATCTGAAAGTAATAGTCTTTTTTTGTGAGAAATCGTTTTTGAATCTCTAGCAATACTTAGATCAACTTTATCATTACAACAATATGCCACTGATATAACTGGGCCAGCAAGAGATCCTCTACCAACCTCGTCAACCCCGCACAAAATCATAGTTTGATAAACTCAAAACAATCACTAAATGTATCAATTGCATTTGAAAATTGATTCTGAATCAATTCGCATTGTTTTTTTTGATAATTTCGATATGAAACGTCATTCAGAATTTTATTAATATGCTTTAAAATATTATCGGTGGTCATTTTTTCTTGAAGTAATTCAGGAAAAACCTCCTTATTCAAAATAATATTTGGCAAAGAAACATATTTAGAAATAATTTTATTCTTAACGTACAAATAAGTTAAAAAGTTTAATTTATAAACAATAATGGAGTTGCAGCTAATTAATGCTGCTTCAAGGGCAATTGTGCCTGAAGACATAATTGAAATATCACTTTTTCTCATGGATTGAGTAGCATTTCCAATTGTGTAATTAATATTATAAGAGGAAAGAGATTGTTCATTAATTAGCTTTTCATTAAAAATAGAATGCAAATATTTGTTTGCAAAAACAAATGTAAAATTAAATTTTCTAGAATCAAGATTTTTTACAACTTCAGTAAACAAAGGTATTGCTTTTTTTAATTCTGACAAACGACTCCCTGGAAGAAAAGTTAATAATAATTTATTTACTTTTTCAGACTTTTCTTTCTTTAAGAAAACTTTATTTTTATAAAAAGGGTTACTCATATAAAAATTTTTAATTTTGTGTGAATCAAGTATTTTTTTTTCGAAGGGTAAAATAGATAAGAGGCAGTCGAAATTGTCATGGAAATTTTTTACTCTTTGAGATTTCCAAGCCCAAATTGATGGACAAACACAATGAATTGTTTTTACACCATTTTTTTTTAATTTCTTCTCTAGAAAAAAATTGAAATCTGGTGCGTCAACACCAATAAAAACGTCAGGATTAAAGTCTTTAATTATTTTATATATTTTATTTCTTCTATAAATGAGAGTTGGGAGCTTTAAAAATATTTCGGCATAACCCATTACAGAAAAATAATTATAATCATATATAGAATGTAATCCTTCATTCATCATATGTGGGCCACCTAGACCGATTGACTCAGCTATTACATATTTATTGCTTAATCTTCTTAAGATTTGAGAACCTATTAAGTCTCCAGATGGTTCTGTGGCAACAATAGCTATTTTTTTCAATTATCTAACGATACCTTTACATGAGATATCAAGAAAACCTGATATAAGTTCAAAGATTTTTGGGTTTTTGATGGTCTTAATAGTTTGTTTAGCTTCTTGATATGTAAGGCTCGAATTGAAAAATTTTTTATAAATATCTTTTATATCCAAAACCTCTAAATTATTGAATCCCGCTCTTTTAATGCCTTCTAGGTTTAAACCAAATAGTTTTGCCCTATTTCCCATAACTTTTGTAAATGGAAAAACATCTTTCAGAATTACAGAACTAATTCCAGTTATAGAATAAGAACCTAAAGTACAAAATTGATGAACACCAGTAAATCCACCCAAAATAACATTATTTTGTATGTTCACATGACCAGCTAATTGCGAACAATTTGCAAAGGTATTGGAATCTCCAATATGACAATCATGAGCAACATGAACATACGACATAATCCAATTCTTTGATCCAATTATTGTTTTTCCTCCACCTGAAGTAGTACCTGTATTAATAGTTACAAATTCTCTAAAGGTATTATCGTCACCAATAATAAGATCTGTCTTTTCCCCGTAATATTTTTTATCTTGAGGCACTTCTCCAATAACTGAATTAGAAAAGAAAGTATTACCACATCCAATGGAAGTATTTCCAACAATTCGAACATTATCTTTTAAAACGCACTTTTTTCCAATTTTTACATCATCACCAATAATACAATTAACACCTATTTGAATATCAGAGGAAATTTCTGCTTTTTTACTGATAATGGCAGACTCATGAATCATTTTTTTTACTCATTGTACACATTAAATTTGCTTCAACTGCAATGTTGCCAGCAACAATAATTTCACACTTAAATTTCCAGATTCCTTTAATTACTCTATTAACTTTAGAAATAATTTGCAAAATATCACCTGGAATTATTGGTTTTCTAAACCTAGCATTATCAATACCTAAAAAGTAAACGATTTCATCTTCACCTTTTCGAGTATTGCGGGATTCAAATGCCAATATGGCAGAAGCCTGTGCCATTACTTCCAGGGCAATTACTCCAGGCATAATTGGTTTTTCGGGAAAATGCCCGATAAAATATGGCTCATTAATAGTTATATTTTTTTGTGCCTCTATAGAGTTATTAAAATCAATATTAATCACTTTATCAATCAATAAAAAAGGATATCGATGTGGTAAGATTTTAAGGATTTGTTCAATATTTAATGAATTTTTATTCATAATTTAAGTAGATAGTTTTTTAACTTTTTAATAATTACGGCATTTTTTTTCCAAACGTCATGAAGCAAAATCGGAAATACACCTGTATATCTATTATTTTTTTTTAGTTTTCCATAAACAACAGTACCGCCGGAAATAGTGACATTATCTTCAATCACCGAATGGTCAGATATCTTTACACCACCTCCTATCATACATTCTTTTCCGATATGAACACTGCCAGCAATTCCAACGCATCCAGCTATTATAGTTTTTTCATCAATAAAACAATTATGGCCAATTTGTATATTATTATCGAGTTTTACACCTTGCGAAATAATAGTATCTTGTATTGTTCCTCTATCAATTACAGTGTTTGAACCCACTTCACAATTATCTTTTAGCACTGTTCTACCAATTTGAGGGACTTTTATCCAACCCTTTTCTCTTTTTATCCACCCAAATCCATCAGACCCTATTATAGAACCAGAATTCAAAATACAATTTTTTCCAATTATAGAATTATCATGAACAGTAACATTTGGATATAAAATAACATTGTCACCAATAGAAACATTTTTTCCAACAAACACACCTGGATATATTTGAACATTGTCAGATATTAATGAATTTTCGTCAACATAGGTGTTTGGGTAAATCATCGTATTTTTACCAAGAATAGCAGAGGCGGAGATGCAAGCCTTTTCTGAAATAAAACTATCAAATTTCTGTGAATCAAAAGAAGTGTATTTAATAATCTTAATTAAAGCTTCATAAGGGTCATTCGCTACTAATTTAGGCTTTTTGATATAAGGAGAAAGTTCTTTAGATACTAAAAATGCTGCTGCATTTGAATTTTTATAGTCATTTAAATATTTTTTGTTAACAAAAAATGAAAGTGAACTTTTTGTTGCATACTTAAGGCTTTTAATATTTTTAATGTATATAGGTTTATTGGGAAGATTATCTAATTCTGAATCAGCAATTTTAGATAATTCAACTAATTCAAAAGGCATTACTTAGATAAAGCTTTTATAACCATATCAGTAATATCAATTTTATCGCTTCTGTAAACAGCCTCCTGTAAAATCAGATCGTAACCTTCTTTTTTTGCAATATCTTGGATAACACCATTTGCAATTTGAAGTACAACATTCAATTCTTCATTTCGCCGAATATTTAAATCTTCTCTCAATTGCCTTTGCGATCTTTGAAACTCTCTAGACATAGTTGCGATATCTCTTTCGAGTTGTTTCTTTTGTTTATCATTTAAAGAAATAGAATCTTTTTCCAAGGTATTCTGTTTATCTCTTATTTCCTGTGATAAAGATTGTAATTCTTTTTCTCTATCAGCAAATTCTTTTTTTAAATTTTCAGTAGCCTTTTTTGCAGGTGTTGATTCTGCAAAGATTCTTTCAGTACTAACAAAACCAACTTTAAGTTCAGCGTAAGCAAATGAACTTGAAAAGTAAACTAAAACAATAGATATTAAATTTATAAATCTCACAAAAACTCTCCTTAATTATTAAAACATTGTACCAAGAGAAAATTGAATCATCTCAGTTTTGTCAAAATTATTTGCATTTAAAGGTTTTGCAAAAACAAGCTTGAGAGGTCCAATAACAGAATACCAATTAATTGATAAGCCAGTGGAAGCCCTTGCTGTTTCATCGAATTTAAGTTCATCACCGACGTAACCTTGGTCCAAAAATAATGCTAATCTCATCTCTTTTGTATTTGAATTTGGTAATGGCATTAGTAATTCTGTTGAAAACACCCATTTGTAATTACCACCTAATGAAAAACCATCGCTATCTTTAGGACCAATAGATGAGGATCTGAAACCACGCACACTGTTTACCCCACCGGCATAATAATACTTGTAGTAAGGTAGTATATCACCATTATATCCATCAGCATAAGATATAATACCATTAAAATTTAATGTAATATCATCAGATATTGGTTCTAACCAATTTCTTCTGTAATTGATCCTATAAAAACTAATGTCACCAACAGGAATACTAACTTCCCCTCCAAGTTTCTGATATACACCTTCGGTAGGATAAATAAAACTATCTCTTTTATCTCTTGACCAACCAAGAGTACTTAAATATGTAACAGTTGATGTACCATACAATTGCATAAAATCAAAAAGTCTTCCTGAGGATGCGTTTGATGAGATATCAGTGTCTTCATATGCAAATCCAAATCTAACATCATCATACTCTGTTATTGGCACACCATACCTAACGCCTCCACCTAGAGTAGAGGTTTTATATCGAGTAACAGATAAACTTGATACATCAGTATCTCGCTTGTAAACATCAAACCCTCTGCTTATTCCAGTATTTGTATATGATGGATTAGTAAAAGAAACCGCATATAAAGTATTAACTTTTCCAGAATTTACATTCAAAGAAAGAGCATTACCGGTTCCTAAAAAGTTAGGTTGAGAAACACCAGCATTTAGAAGTACATGTTCATCGGATGAGTAACCAATACCAAGAGTTAAACTGCCTGTCTGTCTTTCAACGACATCAATATCAATATCAACTAAATCATCAAATTCATCAACTATGGGTTTAATGTCAACTTTAACCTCAGAAAAAAATCCTAACTTTTCAATTCTTTCTTTAGATCTCCTAACATTTTTTTCAGAATACCAAGATGATTCAAATTGACGCATTTCTCTTCTAATAACATTATCTAATGTATTATTATTTCCTGAGATATTTATTCTTCTGACAGTATATCTTCGACCTTCACTTATTTTGAATTCAAAATTAACAATGTTATTAACTCTGTCAAAATCAGGTATAGGAATAATTTGCGCATCCATATAACCAAGGTCTTTAAAAAACTTTTCCATTTTAGCAACGGACTCTAAAAGTTTTTTTCTAGAAAAAAATTGACCTTTGTAAAACTTAACACTTTTATCTAAAGATTCATTACTGACAATATTTTGCTTCGAAATTAAATAATTGCCAAACTTGAATAAGCCACCCTCTGTCAAATTAATTGATATTTCAATATTATTTTTATCTTCGGATATTAGAACTTGTGTTGAATTGATCTTCACATCAACATAACCTCTTTGCAAATAGAAATCTTTAATTTTTTCGATATCTGATTCCAAAATGATTTTTGAGTAACGATCGCTCTTTGTATACCACGACCAAAAGTTGGTAGCTTTTAGTTTTAGTATCTTTAAAATTTTTTTTGAATTTTGTGATTTAACTCCAAGAATATTGATTTTACTAATTTTTGTAATCATGCCCTCTTGAATTTGAAAATTAATCTGAACTCGATTTCTATCAAGTTCCTCTATTGAGGATTCAATTGCGATAGAATAGTAACCCTTATTTAAGTACTGATTTTTTAATTCCTTTACTGCGGAATTAAATGTAATGTCATTAAAAATTTGACCCTCTGAAATTTTCACACTCGAGAGTGCTAAATTTAATTCTTCTTCGCTGAAACTTTTTTGGCCATCAAAAGTTATACCTGCAATGACTGGTCTCTCTTTAACCCTAATATAGAGTATATTATTTTCAATAATTAATAGAATATCATTAAAAAAACCAGTTGAATAAAGTGACTCAATTATTTGGTTTTGTTTTTCTTCACTTAGATTAGAATCGGATTTGAATGGAATATAAGATAAAATGGTTTCTTCTTCGATAACACTATTTCCCTCAATTTTTATAGAGTTAACTTCTATGTCTTGTGAAAAAACTGGATTACTTAAAAGATAAATAAATAAATAAAATAAACTCATAACAACCTTTTAAAGTCATAATAAATTAAAAGAAAAATAAGTGTTGCAAATATAAGTATTCCTATAAAATTGTATATCATTAAGATTTTATTTGTTAACTTATTAGTTCCAAATATAGTTAAAAAAATATTCGAAATTATTTGCCCACCATCAAAAAGTGGTATGGGTAACAAATTAATAAAACCAATTGAAATACTCAAAAGTGCAATGAATAAGAGGAATTGATAAACCCCACTAGTGGCTGCCTCACTAGAAGCTTTCATAATGTAAATTGGACCTCCGAGGTTTTCTTCAATATTTTTATATGATAAATTGCTCAAAGTTTTAATCTGTAAATTTATAGTTTTATATAGGAAATTAATGCTTCCAATTAATGACTTAAAAAAACCTGAGTTTTGTAATGAGGAAGATATATTTTCATTCTTCAATTTAATGCCAAAAAAATAAGCATCATGATCTACAGCAAAATTAATATAAATTTTTTCTTTTCCTCTAACAATAGAAAGTTGATTATTGGAATTAACTAAATTTTTTATTAATAATATGAAATGTGTTGAGTTAATTAGTTTTGTACCATTTAATTCTTGAATGATATCACCCTCAAGAATTCCAAGTTTCATTGCATTACTATCTTTATTTACACTTTCTACAACAATTTTAGAAGAATTTTTAAAGTTAAATATCCCTAAATTGTTTGCAGTTATAATCTTATTTATGTCGTATTCATGATCATAATAATAATATGAATTTTTAGCTTTTGAAAAAACCTTTATCTTAATTTCATTATCTTCTAATGACTCATTGATAATTGTTAAATTTAAATCATCCCATGTAAAAATTTGTTCGCCATTCACACTTTCAATATAATCTCCTGAAAAAATAGATTTATTAATTTTTGGGTCAACATAATCAACGATTGTAGTACCAAAGAATCCGACATGGTGTGTGAGAAAAAAAATTATCAATAAAGATAACTTAAAATTAAATAATGCTCCTCCTAGCAAAATTAAAATTTTACTGATTAATTTTTTTTTTTCAAAACTGTTAATGCTTTGAGGATTACTTTCTAATTTAACATATCCACCTAAAGGAATAACTCTGATGTTCCATTTAGTAGAAAACTTTTTAAATGAAAAAATTTTAGGGCCAAAGCCAATTGAAAAATCAATTACATTAACTTTTAATAGTTTTGCAAAAAAATAATGACCAAGTTCATGAACAAAGATCACTATGCTTACCGAAATTATAAAAGTAATTATCATTTATGCTTGATTAATTCTGTTGTTATTTTTCGATAAAAACTATCTAGTTCAATTATCTCTTCTATTGTCTTAGGGTTAAAAGGTGATTCTATATCTAATGAGTATTGTATATACTTGAAGATATCTAAAAACTTAATTTTTTTACTTAAAAAAGAATCAACAGCTATTTCATTAGATGCATTTAAAGCGATTTGTGCACTCATTCCCTGTTTTAAAACTTCATTTGCAAGTTTTATGGATGGAAAAATATTATGCCGTGGTTCTTCAAAGTTTATTTGTTTAAGTTTAGAGAAATTTATATTAGTAGACAAATGTAAGTTACAATTCGGATAAAATAACACATTGGAAATTGGAATCTTCATGTCTGCATTATACATATGTGCAAAACTACTACCATCTTTCATATTTAAAATTCCATGTATTACTCCTTCTGGTTGAATTAAAACCTTGTAATTATCGAATGGAAAATTAAAAATGTTATAGGCTTCAATTAATTCAAGACATTTGTTCATTAATGTTGCAGAATCGACTGATATTTTTGCACCCATCTTCCAAATTGGATGGTTAATTGCTTGTGCAGGTGTAGCTTGTTTTATGTATGACAATGATTTTTTTCTAAAAGGACCACCTGATCCGGTAAGTATAATATCGTTAATGTTTTTTATCTGATGAGTATTTAATTTATTAGTAAGCTGAAAAATTGAATTATGTTCGCTATCAACTGGCAATATTTTAGACTTAGATTTTTTTAAGAGTTTATTAATAAATGGACCAGCCATAACCAATGTTTCTTTGTTAGCCAGTAATATTTTTTTATTGTATTTAATTGAAGATATTACCCACCTTAATCCAGCACTTCCGACAATACCGGCAATGATTATATCAAGTTTTTTTTTGGAGATAATTAAATCAATACTATCATTTTTAGAAAGAATCTTAGTTTTATGTTTTATAGTACCTAATAATTTATTAAGTTTATTTAAAGATTTTGGATTATGAATATAAACATATTTAGGTCTAAACTCGATTACTTGCTGAAATAACAATTTATAATTTTTATTGGAAACTAAAGCAAATACTCTAAAATAAGAAGGATTATTTTTTACGATACTTAATGAACTTAATCCTATGCTACCAGTAGAGCCAAGGATCGCTATGTTTTTCAAATTTTTAATATATAAGTAAAATAAACAAAGGTAAATTTAGAAAAATACTATCTAAACGATCAAGTAAACCACCATGACCAGGTATTATCTTAGCATAGTCCTTGATTTTGTATGTCCTCTTGAATAAGGAAAAGTATAAATCGCCAATAAAAGATGTAAAGAAAATCAAAATTGCCATCAGTAATGAAAAAATAACACTTTTCTCAAAAAAAACATTAATTAAGATAGATATCAAAATCACACTAAAAATTAATCCGAATATAAATCCCTCTAGAGTTTTTTTTGGACTAATTGATGTAAAATTATTTTTACCAAACTTTTTGCCAAAAAAATAGGAACTAGTATCACATAAAAAAATAAACGATAAAAATAGTAGTAAAAAATATCTTTCATTAAAAAAATAATTTAAAAATAAAAAAAAATAAATATTTTTAAAATAGGAATTAGCTAACCAAAAGTACTTATTTTTAAAAACTAATTTATATAGAATAAAAGTTGTGTAAATGATAAAAAAAAATGAATAAAATACTAATGAAAATTCAAAAAAAATGACACTCGAAAGATCCAAAAAATAAAATGCAGAAATTATAAAAGCCACAAAAAATAAAAATACATTAACCTTTCTCCTTTCAAATACATTTAACCATTCAACAAATGCATATGATGATAATAAGAGAGCTATAAACTTCCAAATAAAGTAACTAGAATAAAAAGTTATAAATGTAACAATAACAAGTGCAAATAAACCAAAAATAATTCTTAGATATTGTTCAGAAAAGTTATTTAATGTTCCCATAATTTCTTTTTCTTTTATCATAGGCATCGATTACTTTCTTAAAAGAATTTTCATCAAAATCTGGCCATAACTCATCTGTGAAATATAGTTCCGAATAGGAAATATTCCATAACAAAAAATTGCTTATTCTATACTCTCCTCCGGTTCTAATTAAAATGTCAGGGTCAGGTAACCCATAAAGACTTGTATATTTATTAAATTGTGTTTCGCTAATATTTTTTTTATTACTATCTATAATCTTATTAATAGCATTGATAATATCCCATTTTCCGCCATAATTTATTGCAATTGATAATATAATTTTCGTATTACTTCTAGTTTTATTTTCTGCAAATTTAATTACTGTTTTTAAACCAGTATTTAATTTTTGTATGTTACCAATAAATTTTAAACTCACAGACTGGGAACTCAATTCTTCAAGTTCAGAGTTAATAGAATTAATAAATAATTCCATCAGATAGTCTACCTCATTTTTGGGTCTATTCCAGTTTTCTGTAGAAAAGGCGAATAATGTAATGTACTTAATGCGAAAATTTAATGCGCTTTTTACTATTTTTTTAATAACCTTGACACCCTGGGAGTGGCCAACAAAGCGTGGAAGACCTTTTTTTTCTGCCCATCTTCCATTTCCATCCATGATAAATGCAATGTGTGATGGATATTTCATTATTTAGAAACTTAGTAATTCTTTTTCTTTTAAAG
>Ga0160423_10001708_pt1 | contig 18355 bp, 16 predicted proteins | sample CRUFie14St8metaG_FD_108191 | JGI IMG/M metagenome (GOLD analysis project Ga0160423, IMG submission 108191) | Marine microbial communities from the Costa Rica Dome - CRUD Field 142mm St8 metaG | ecosystem: Environmental > Aquatic > Marine > Oceanic > Photic zone | place: Costa Rica: the Eastern... | reverse complement strand
GTCATCCGTGATGCCGTGACCTACACCGAGCACGCCAGGAGGAAGACCGTCACCGCCATGGACGTCGTCTACGCCCTCAAGAGGCAGGGAAGGACCCTCTACGGATTCGGTGGATAAGTGCCTTAGCGCTACTTCATCCGGACATTTTCTGGATCCAGCAGAGAAGGACTTCTTTTGTCGAGAAGCAACAACAACAAGAAAAAAAAAACAAATTCTACCCAAAACTGGTGTTCTATTACACCACCAACGAGCGAAAGCTTTATCAACACCGGAACGACTCTTGGGCGCCCGTGCTTCTCAGCACGCGCGATGCCCCTTGTCCCTGTCTCTGTGTACCTCGCCCCCTTGCCTCCTCGAAACCACCACTTCTCGGACGCCGTCCGCCTCTCACGGCCATTTGCCCCGAGACGTTGATGATGTGTGGAAGATGAAGTCGTGTTACACCACCAACGATCGAGGAGGAAGAGCCCTCCCCTTCGGGCGGCGGCGACGCGGTGGATGATCTTGAGTTTCGTTCGTGGGTTTCGTTCGTGGCGAGGCCGAGAAGAAGCTCTTTGTTTTTTTTTTGTGGTGGTGGTCGAGCGTGCGTTGCCGCCGGCGACCGACCGACCGGACGACGAGGGTTCTTCGGTAACTAGCTTGGGTATTGGATTACAAAGAGAGAGGCGGTCGTGCAATCGCTCCCTTCCTGTCCATCATCATCAACGGTATACACACTTGCTTGTAGTGTGTTTTACTTCTTCTTGGTGGTCTTCTTCTTTTTTGGCGCAGCCTTCTTTTTGGGCGCAGCCTTCTTTTTAGGAGCCGCCTTCTTCTTGACGATCTTCTTCTTTGGCGCCGCTCCCTTCTTCGCGGGCTTCTTCGCCACAGCCTTCTTCTTCGTCGCTGGCTTCTTGGTCGTCTTCAGAGACCCGAGCTTGTACGAGGCCTTGACCTTCACGAGCCTGCCATCCGCAACGAAATTCTTCAACAACCGGCTAAGGGTCTTCGTAAAGTTCTCAGGCAGATCGTAGTTCGCCTTGAGGTACTTGGCGATGGCGTAAGTGCTGGACCCGGTGCGGTCCTTAAGGTCGACGAGGGCCGCCTTCACCATCTGCTCGTAGGGTGGGTTCGCGCTTGGCATGGTGTTTGTCTCGGTTCAGCTAGGTTTCTTTTCTTTTTTTTTTTCGCATGCAAACGACAACAGATGCGGAACAAGAAGACGCGCGTCAGCGGGCGCATTGCGTGAGCGCGGTGGTCGCGGGGGTCCGCCTCCCATGGGAGCGGCGCGGACCGACCGCCATGAAATCAAACTTACCTTCTTACTTGTAGCCTTGACTCCTCAGTCGTCGGCGTCGCTGCGTTCTTTTGACGGGGCGCGTCTTTGCCTGAACCCCCCTCCCCCCGGCGACCCGATTTTGGACGCATTCGCGAACGTTACGCCACGAAAGAGTAGAAATCGCTTGTTGGGGGGGGTCCCCAAGACCCCGATCCGCGTTCGAATTTCGTTTTCGTTTTTTTTTTCTTTCCCAAATCGAGAGTAGATTTCGCGTTTTCAGCGCCCCCCCGGGTCCCGAGGCCCCCCCGGGGTCCCAAGGGAAGGGGGCTGGGGGCGAATCACCACGATGATCAGGGCGATCAGCAGGTTGAGGTTCAGCGATGGCCGATGAGGATGCGGCCCCCAGAGACGAGAGAAGCGACGACGAACGGGAGAAGACGGACGGGGACGACGACGATGGGGAGGGTGTGTGTGTGTGAGTGCACGCGGGGGGGGGGGGACGAGAGCAAGAGAAACAAGAGAATAAAGATACACACAAGGATACACACACACAAAGGTGCGGCGGCGGGGCGGCTCCAACGCCGATGCCTTTGTAGTAGTTATTGTCGAATGCGCTACGACGTCTCGAAGACCGCCGCGCCTCGAACCTCTGGCCGGGATCATTCACCCGCAGCAGGAGTAGTAGTCGTTGTCCCACCAGTCGTTCCTGCTCCCGCGCCTCTCCTCGATCTCCCCAATGGTGGGCAAGGTGGTCTCCAGCCCTCCCGACAGGAACTGCCTTGCGTTGCTCCAGGCGCCCCTATCGAAGGGGTTCACGCCGTGCGGGTAAACCTGGAGGTACCAGATCTTGTCCCTCGCCAGAACCTCGTAGGTCGTCGAGTTCGTCAAAGCGAGGAAGGTCTGGAATGCCAGCAGCGGGGCTAAGACGGACAGGGCGAAGCACACGACGAGTGCGACGAGTATTGGTAGGCCGTTAGCCACGACCCAGTCCGCCTCCTGCGGCTTTTGGACGAAGCACCGCGAGTTCAGCGCGAGCCCATACGCGCAGAGCGCGTTCTGGGCCGCCAAGAAGGCGTAGAATACCCTATGGTTTTCCAGCCCCACGCACCCGCCCAGGAACGGGCAGTGGTGATCGTGCCTCAGCACGTACGCCCGGCACCTCTTGCAGTTCTTTGTTCGGAGCGGGAGGGCGAGGTCACACCCGGCCTCCACGTCCCCCGCGTCCGAGGACTTGCCCTGCTGGCTTGAGAAGCTGCCCTGGCTATGGCTCACCCCCGTCTGCGGCGCCTCCAGATCATCATCGAGGTGGTCCGCCGCGGCGGGGTCCCTCGGGCCGCTCGCCCCAAGGGCAGAGGGCCGCTCCCACCGCTCCTGCCGTTGCGCGGAGGACGACGAGTCCTGGACGCCGCCGTTGAGTCCCAAGATGGGTGCCTCGCTCGTGCAGCTCGATTGCATCGTGTCGCAGGGCTGCTGCCAGAACCCCGGGCTAGTCGTCAGGATCTTGGCGTACAATGCGCCATTCACCGCGAGACCGGCGAGCAAGGCCAGCGGGTGGGCGAGCCTTCCTCTGGAAAGCTCAGCCTGAAGGGAGCAGTCCCCGTTGGCGAAGAGCCAGGTTGTGATGGAGGCGTGGAGCCCGACCCAGAGCGCGAAGGGTCCTGGATTCTCTTTTGCTTCCCTCGTTAGCGCCGCCACGCCGGCCGACCACCTCCGGGGGACCTCCTCGAGGCGAGGCATCCCTCCCCGTGCGCCCCCAGCTGGCCCGGGCCAGCACGTTTCAAAGCTGGGCACGTTTGGGCAAAGAAAAAAAAAAAATAGAGGAAAAATCGTCCACTTTTCTCTGAATTGAGGGGAGAAGGGGCACTTCCGTGAGTTCCTAGGGAGAGCATGGCGTCGTCTCAGTGGGAGATGTTCGGGGACAGCCCCCAGGACGGGGGAGGTGGAGGGTCAGGATTCGACTCGAACGCGTTCGATCCCTTCGGCGCGCCCGCCCAGGCCACGAACCCGCCCCCAGCCGCCTCGCAAAAGGACGTACTGCTGTCCCTCCTCGACGGTTTTGTGGCGAACCAAACACCGTCGCCAAGGCAGCCCACGCCCTCGGCCCAGGCCCCAGCCGCCCCGCCGATCGGCTCATCGATGGGTGGGTTCGGTCTCGACAACGCCTTCGACTTCTCGGGCGCCTTTTCTTCAAGCGCGGTCCCGGCGACTGCACTGGACGCTCCCACGCCCCCCGCGCCAGCGGCGCAGGCTTCGCGGCCCCCCGCGGCCCCCTCCGGCGCGAGGTCGCGGCAGTTCAACCCCATGGAGGACGACGGGAACCCATTCGTGGATGACGTTATGTTTCCGGTGACGACCGCGGGCCTGGAGCTCGACCGGAAGATAGAGAGCTCTGAGATCATCCCGGGTTTCGACGAGTTCGTCAGCGAGCAGCTGAAGCACACGCACGTGGAGCCCCCCGCCGTGCAAAGCCGGGAGGAGCCCAGAGCAGAGCCGAGGGCGAGGAAGACGCTTGTGTCGTCGACCCCGTCGCTCGTGCCCAAGATCGCGGCGGAGAGGGCCGCGAGGGAGGCTGAGGCGGCCAAGGCGCCTTCTTCGGACCCCCCACCGCCACCTCCGCCGACCTACGACGCCATCGTTTCCGCCCCCCCTCCCGCAACCGAGCGCCTCGACCGCCGCGGGAGCACGTCCTCCAAGGCCGACGAGCAGCACCTGTGGCCCATGCCCTTCCTCCAAGTCAGGCTGAGGCCGCCTCGGCGGGAACAGGCAGCGGCTCTGGACATCATGGCCGGCGGCAACGACTTCTTGATTGCCGCGCCCAACAGGCACGGCAGCCTCCGGGTGTGGCGCAACGCGGACTCCAGCGTTGACATGTCGACCGACGAGCTGCAGCGTTATGCGTCCTACCTGTCTAGGGAGGACAACGACTCTTGCCCCGCCATTGATATTCCCAACAGGGTGGAGGGGAGGGTGACTTGCCTTCAGGTGGACGCCGTCAGGGGCAGGATCTGGGCGGGCCACGCCACCGGGGAGGTCACCCACTGGGACGCTGAGACCCTGAAGTTCCTCCACGTCTTCCAGGCCCACAGGAACGGTTCCGTGAACGCGATCGTGCTCACCGCGTACGGAGACCTGTGGACTGGCTCTTCCAGGGGCTCCCTCAGAATTTGGAAGAACGGCGGCAAGATCCTGCCCAGGAGCGGCCAGAACTCCTCGGAACTCCGCAGGGCGAACGGGGACAGGGCCCACGGGAGGATCAAGGCGCTGCTCTACGTCCCGGGCGCCAACCTGGTTTGGTCGTGTGGAATCCACTCTCTCGCACTGTGGAATGCCACGACTGGCCAGCACTTGATCAGCGTGGGCGAGGTCGAGAAGCAGGCGCTGAGCGTGCTGGAGGCCTCGTACGACGACATGTGGTCCGGGTCCGGGTCCGCGGCGCTGCAGAGGCGGGCCTCGGGAATTTCGAACGCGGACTCCGACTTTACCAGCTCCGGGTACTCGGACGGGTTTGGCTCTGACGCTGGGTCTGACCTCGGGTCCGCGAGAAGCCTCGAGTCTTCAGGCCAGGCTCCCAAATCGGCGTCGAGCCAGCTCGGCAGCATCACCAGCCGGGCGTCCAAGCTGCTGGGGAAGGGCCTGAAGCTCGGCAAGAAGGCTGTCGCAAAGTCCGTGGACAAGGTTTATAACGCCACCTCAGGGCTGGCGGCGGAGGAGTTGAACGCCCCGGGGCAGACCCACGCCACGGTGGTGGACGCCAACGGCAACGTGTGGGTCGTGTACAACAACGGTATCGTGGAGCTCTACGCGGGTAAGGGGCAGTGCTTGAGGTCGTGGCAGGAGCCAGATCCAGTGTCCTGCATCTGCACTGTGGGCTCATACGTGTGGGCCGGGCTGGCGAGCGGGCAAATCAAGGTGTGGGACTCAGAGTACGAGGTCAGCGCCACGTGGAGGGGCCACCGGTCCCACCTCGTAAGCATCTGCGCGGTGTCCTCAAGGGTCTACACGCTCTGCGCAGACGGCTGCCTCAGCGGCTGGCACCACAAGACTCCCGTGGAGTGGAGGGAGGATAGAGCGGCGCGGATCCTCTCCAGGTCGACCGAGTTCCTGACCACGAGCCAGCTCACGGTCTTCGCCGGAACGTGGAACGTGAACCAGATGGACCTCGGCGGGATCAGGAGCGCCCTGCCGAGGTGGGTGGAGGCGGGGGCAAAGGCGGCGGACATCGCCATCTTGGGGCTGCAGGAGGTGGAGATGGGTGCCAGGACGGTCGCCGAGTCGATTGTCAAGGAGACTTTCGCCAAGGGAATGCAGGAGAAGGGGAACCTCGCGGCGCAGACCTGGTTCCAGGAGATCTTGGGGGCGCTGTGCAAGGCCACCGGACACCAGTGGATCCGTGCCGGGACGAGGCAGCTCTCTGGAATTCTGCTGGGCGTGTACGTCAGGGACCATCTCGGCAAGTCTGTCGGGGAGGTGGAGACCTGCTCGGTGGCCCGAGGGGTCATGGGCGTGGGTGGCAACAAGGGGACGGTCGGGGTCTCGCTCACCATCCACAGGAGGCGCCTCCTCTTCCTTTGCTCCCACTTTGCGGCGCACCAGAACGCCGTGGAGAAGAGAAACGAGGACTACTCTGCGGCGGCCAGGGAGCTCAGGCTCCAGGGATCCGACCAGGCGGGGGTCGGGCCTTACCGAGGGGAGGGCTCGCTGCTCGGAGACGCCCACCTGGCCGTCTGGGTCGGGGACTTCAACTACCGCGTGGACATGCCCTACTCTCAGGCCTGCGAGGCTGCCTACGCGAAGGACTATGCCGCGCTGCGGTCAAGGGACCAGTGCCTGAGGGAGATGGCCAAGGGGGCGACCTTCGTGGGCTTCTCCGAGGGCGAGCTCAACTTCCCGCCCACGTACAAGTTCGACAAGCGCACGAGCACGTACGACACGAGCGAGAAGCAGAGGATTCCCGCTTGGTGCGACAGAGTGTTGTACAGGACGAAGAGGGACTCGAGGATCGTTCTGCCGGGGTACGGGGATTTGGGCCGCAAGCACGCCAAAAACTTCCCGGAGGAGCCAGTGACGTGCGTCCTGCAGACCTACGGGTCGTGCCACGACATCGTGGAGTCCGACCACAAGCCCGTCTACGCTGTGCTCGGCCTGGCCGTGAGGTGCGTTGACGAGAGTGCACACCGCCGGCTGGCCGCAGAGGTCATGGCCGAGATGGACGCCTCAGGGGGCGATGCGGGGGGCGTAGGGTTCTCCGAGGCTTCGCAGGGGGAATCCGGGGTCGGAGGGTTCACAATCACCAACGCCGGCCAGCGGGACATCGCCTTTGAGGTCGCGAACGACGAGGACGACTACCTCCCGCATTTGGTACTGATGACCCCGACGGGCGGCCTGGTGCGGCCCAAGGCCTCGACGACCGTCTCGGTCGGCGTGAACTCGGACCCAACGCTGAGCCAGAGCATCCACAGGCTCGAGCAGATCAAGATCCGGGTCACGTTTTGGGTGTACGGGTTGAAGAAGACAACCGCCAGGACCAAGGTGGTCACGACGCGGCTCCAGTTCGAGCGTTATTTCCACAGCATCTGACTGACCCTGTGTGGTCATAGGGCGGTTGGGTTAAGAATTTACAATCGTATTTTTATCTGTCTTCCCGGATGGCGTGCGTGCCTGCGTGTGTTCTTGGATCAGCCTCGTCCGCTGGTGTACGAAAGCCTATGCTACAATATAAAGGTGGGAGGTGTGTGTCACGTGCACGATGGTCCGCTCACAAGGCAGCCTCCTCGACCACGACGGTCCCGACCTCCGCGACGGGGGCGGGGGCGGCCTCCTCCTCGACGGCTGGCGCGGGGGCCTCGACGACCGCCCTCACGACTGGCGCGGGTGGTGGTGGAGGTGGTGGGGCAAACTTGTTCTGGTAGGACGACAGGGTCTGGCCGCTCTCCATCAGGTAGGTCAGGTCCTCGTCCACCTGGTCGATCTTGTTGGTCACGAGCGTGTACCCCAAGCCGAAAGCGGCGGCCATCCCCAAGGCGGTCACTCCGAACACCAGCGCAGTGTTCTCGTCCGAGCCTTGCATGTACACCTGTGGCTCAACGGCAAATATGTTCGCCTGTCCCGCCGAGTCCTTCTCCGTGTACCCGAGGTTCTGCCTGAACTCCTTCTCGGAGACGGGGGCCTCGTTCTTAACCTTGGCGCGGGTCACGGCACGCGTGCCCCTCGACGCGGCCCTGGCCTTCACGCCGGAAAAAACTAAAAACGAAGCAGCAAACACACCCAACAGCGGGCGGCGGTTCGTCAGAGCGAGGACGGAGAGCGCGGAGCCTCGAGGCGTGCGGCAAGAGAAGGGGCCCTTGGGTCCGAGGACGGCGGGAGAGGAGGCTCACCTTTGCTGCTCAATCTCGTGGAAGTCGCCATCGTTCTCGTTGAGTTTTGCTTCCTCGCTCCGAACCTGCTCGACCTCTGTTTCGGTGTATTCGCGATCGAGGATCGTGCCCTGCTGGCCGCTCTCGTCCACGAAAGGGAACGAGAGTAGAAAACACGAGGAGATCTGATTTCGCCTTGGACATTTCTGGAAATATTGAAAAAAGCGAAGCCAAACCCGCGAGCGAGAGGGAGAAGAGGAGAGTTATAACGCGCGCGCGAGGCGGGCGAGCCCCGAACAGCGGGGGGTTAAGGAGCCGCCCGACTTGTCGCGAAGGGACGTCGTGAGAAGACCGTGTGATCCGATCGGTCACGCGCGGGCCCCCGGGGAGGTGTCTCGTCGCGAGCGCTGGCCGTCGGGGCGCCGAGCAGGAGCGCCAAGGAGCAGCTGCCGATTACCATCATGAAGGAGGAGGTCGACCCGGGCGTGCGACAGACGGGCGCCAAGGCTATAAGCGAGCTCAGGAGGCTGGAGCGAAGGACGTCCCTTGATCTCCAGGTGAGTGAAGCCGCTACGCACGCGGGCCAGGCCCTGGTCGCGGGGAGCGGTAGCCCTGACTCCATTCCCTCTCTTGTCTCTCTTGCCGGGGAGGAACCTCAGGAGCAGGTCGAGAACGACCGGAAGAGGCACGGGGCGCCTGGATCGAGGGGGGGAAGGAGGAAACGCTCGTGGTGGTCAAGGTCGGCGGCCAAGCACGCCGCCCCCGCGGTCGTCTCTCTCTGCGTCTGGCTCCTTTGGGACGGCTGCCTCGGCCTCGTCGGCAGGCGGGACGATGGAGGAGCGGTCGCCTCGGCCGCCCGTGCCCTTCTCGGTGCCCTCCTCCTCCTCGCCCTCGGCCAGGCGCTCTCGGGGGGCTCCAAGCGCGGTGCCGCGGTGGAGCCGGCCTTTCTCCGCGGGACCGGCTCCGCGCCGGCGGCGAAGGCGGCCTCGGCCCTTCGCCGCAGGCTGCGGACGGTCGTCCTCCACGTCTTCGGCGAGGAGAGCGCCGACAGGGCGGTCAAGAAGGCTGCCGAGGCCGAGGACATGCTAAGGTGGGTCTGCGGTGTAGTTGGTGTGCCAACGACGCCGAGGGGTGCTTCGCACTTCGAGCTGCTGGAGAAGATCGACGAGGTGGAGAGGGCCGTGGGCATCCAGTGACCCCCTGTTACGGTAACATGAAATGAAAAATAAAGAACAATACTATACAAAGCTGCACGCCGCGGTTCCACGCCGTGGTGGCGAGCCACTCCACCGCGGGCAGGCCGCGCAGGGACCTCCGGGACCTGAGAGCACACCCCGAGGCCCTCGCGGTCCGTCTGGCGCAGCTCCACTAGATCCCTCAGGCAGAAGGCCACCCCCGCGCGAAGCCATGCTGAAGAGTCGCTCGGGGTTCACTGCGGATAAGAAGAAGAAGGAGAAGAGCATAGTAGGCGCGGTCAGATGCGAGAGAGAGAGACATAGAGAGAATTATACAGAGAAAAAAAGAGAGCCCCGGCCTTTGGACCCCAAAAAGACTCAGGTTAGCATGACACCAGTTGTAAGCATCGGCCGCGGATCTTTTGCCCGCGGCCCTGATGATCTACTATCTAGAGAAGGTTACGTATCTTCACAGTCTTCACTGAAGGGGTGGGGTGTGGGCCGAGGGCAGAACACGGTAGTGTCGTTGTTCCGTTTTGTTATTCAAGTCGGTCTCTCTCTCTCGATGACGACTTACCTTTGCGATGATGCCCTCCACGGGCGGCGTCAAAGTGGGGCCGGGAGGGTCGGGAGGACGGGAGCCGCGTGCGCGAACCCCCGCCCGCCCCCCGCGGGCATGGCAGCGATGCCGCCGTCGATTGGCGATGTCTTTTTTTCTCTAAGGAAAAGTCGATTCCGGCAGCAGATCTCTCCCCCAAGAGCTCTTGATGAGAGCCACTCATCATCAAGAGTTCGTTCCACGTGCTGGAAAGCAAGCAGAAGCGAGAGGAAGATGGTGACCAAGTTGACGACTGCGAGGGCGAGGAGCGGTGCCGCGGGCCGGGCGAGGGTTCCCGCCGCGAGCCTCTCCCCCGCGGCGGCGAGGGCTCCATTCTCCCGCACCTCCGCGAGGGCGGCCAGGTCCCCCAGGAGCGCGGGCCTCAGCCCTGTCAGGACTCTTGAAAGGTGGTCTCCCAAGTCCAGCCTCAAGTGCGCCGCGACGGGCGGCCCCCTCGAGGCCCTGTTGTGGGACTGCGATGGGGTCATTCTGCTGTCGGAGCACCTGCACCGCGAGGCGTACAACAAGTCTTTCTCGCACCACGAAATAGAAATAACAAAAGGCGAGACCTTGGTTTGGACGGAGGCCATTTATGACGTTCTGCAGAACACTGTGGGCGGCGGGAAGCCCAAGATGCGGTGGTGGTTCAACAAGCACGGCTGGCCCACCCACAAGGGAAGCTCCACGCCACCCGAGACGGATGACGAGAAGACCGCGCTCATCGACCAGCTTCAGGACTATAAGATCGAGGCCTACAAGGATCTCATCGCCAACACCGCGGAGGCAAGGCCAGGCGTGCTGAGGCTGATGAAGGAGGCGAGGGAGGCCGGCATGTACGTCGCGGTCTGCTCCGCTTCGGCCAAGCCCTCCGTGATCTTCTGCCTGAACAACCTGTTGGGTGAGGAGCAGTTCAACCTGCTCGATTGTTTCATCGCTGGTAGCGACGTGTCCAACCTCAAACCAGACCCGGAGATCTACAACACCGCCTGTGAGAGGCTCGGCGTGGACAAGTCCAAGTGCCTGGTGATTGAGGATTCAATGGTGGGCCTGAACGCCGCGATGGGGGCGGAGATGGACTGTGTCATCACCTACCACAGCGGCACGGAGGGGGAGGCCTTTGAGGGCGCAAAGCTGATCGTGAACGACCTCAGCGAAATCAAGCTCGAGGACTTCGTGGCGTGCAAGCAGAGGGAGAGCGTGGTTGACGACAGGATCGTCAACCAGGAGGCCTGAACCCTTCAGCAGAAAAAAAAAAAACAGTAATTCTTCTTCTTCTCTTCAAAAACGTATCACTTTTTTCGCTCCTTCTTGAATCGGTACACTGGGGCCCCAGCCCTGTTCTGCGAGGCCTTCTGAATTCGCCGCTTGCGCCCCTTGCCCATGGCCTCCTTCTCGACGGACATCCTCAGCGCCGCCCCCTCGAGCTCGTCCCTCCGCCGCTCCCTCTGCTCCAGCTCCTTGTACGCCGCCGCCTTCCTCCTCCTCTGCGTCTTGCTCAGCTTGGGTGCAGGCCCTGCCTCCAGCTGCGACCGCCTCGGCCGGTGGAAGGGCCTGTCCAGGTAATCTTGCGGCGTGTCAAAGTACTCGGAGGCGTCGAAGTCTTTCTTCTGGGCCTCCCCGTCCACGAAGACGATGTGCTTGTTGGCGGGGGCCTCGCCCAGGTTGTGCAGGGTCGCGCGGAGCCTGTCGCACCGGTTCCTCTCCACCTGGGCCTTCATCTCCACGTACTTCTTGTCCTGCGTCTTCATCAACATAATCTGCTCCTGGGTGTATTCTGACCGGTCGAGGTCGCCCACGTGGACCCCGCCCACCGTCCTCGACCTCTCCATCCCAAAGTAGAACTCATCGGGGTTACGGAACTCAGCCTTCTCGCGAAGGATCTGCAGCGCCTTCTCCTTCTTGTGAAAGTCACGGGCGCGCAGCACGTAATCCTTGTGCTTCTCCAAAAACCCGAGCTTCTTGCGGTCGGAACTGAGCGCGAGCGCGAGCCGGGAGTCGCAGGTTGCAGAGGGGGTGGGTGGAAGGTCAGTTTTACCGGCAGAGGATGGAGAAGAAACGCGAGAGGCGGGAGGGACGAGGTGGGGGCGCGGGACTCACGGTTGGGAGCGCTCCTTATGCGTGCGGCCCTGGATGGCCTTCTTGTACGTGCTCGAGGACATGGTTGCCCGCCGCTCGACCCGCTTCCGCTCCACCCAGCCGCCAAACTCTGCAGTGTCACCCCGATCTGCCGATGGATTCGCCCACAGCGGGGAGCAGGATTGTGAGAGGGCCATGGAGATGAGGGGGGCGAGGGGGGCGATGAGAACCATGAGAATCAAAAGAGGGGGAGTGTTCTGGCCTGCCTGTCTGCCTTGAGGGCGACCGCCCGACGAGAGCAAAGGGGGAAGAAGAATCTACCAGAATAGAAAAAAGATCTTTATGGGAAGGTGTTTCCGGTCAAAAGTCCCACGGTCTCCTTCGCGACGTAGTTCTCGATGTCCCTGAGGAAGGCCCCGAAAGCCACGGCCTCCAGCACCACCCTCCTCTGGGCGGCCACCGTGAGGGTCAGCGACTTGACCTCGCCGCTCGCGATCACCTCCTGGAGCCTCAGAAGCAAGTCCTCCGGGGAGGAAAGCACGTCAGGGCCATCGCCCCCCAGGGCGTTCTTGATCTCCTCCTGCAGCTCGTTGATGTCGCCGAAGAGCCCCCTGGTCTGCCTCTCGACCAAAGTGCTCCCCTCCTTGGACAAGATCTGCGCAGTCTCCTGAAGGGTCTGCTGGTCAAACGTCTCGATGTACTCCTGGAGCTTGCTCTTAGGCTTCTCCCTCGGCAGGTTGTCCGAGGCGGCCGCGGACTCCTCCGCCCTGGCCTGCACGAAGGACTCGGCGTCCTCGTCCCAGCTCTCCGCGGCGGAGGCCTGGCCGAAGATGGACTCCAGCCTCTCCACCGCGTCGCTGTTGACCTCATTCAGAAGGCCCATGGCCTTCTCGAGCTGGAACCTCGCGTCCACGCGCCTCAAAAAGTAGCCGAACATCACCGACGCGGCGTAGACCTGTCCGGCCGCGGGGAGGCGGGGTGGAGGGAGCGCGCGTCAGAGGAGAAGGCGCGAGAGGGAGGGCAGGGAGGGCAGAGCGTGTCGGGAGCTTACCTGCGCGGCCTGGAGCTTGCTTATCTTGAGAACGCTGTTGAGGTTTGGGGGCGGGCTTCCCGCCGGTCCCGACAGCACCTGCATGAGGTGGCTCCTGACCATCTCGAGGGACTCCACGGAGTGCACGCCCTTGGTCAGGTTCTCCAGGTCCGAGTTGCCGTCGATGTCCACGATATCGTTCAGAGGGGAGAGCATGGAGACGCCGAGGCTGGTGAAGCGCTCGACCACCGCGAAGTACATCAAGTCCTCGAGGTTTCGCGTCATCTCCAGGTCCCGCACCTCCTCCATCCTCTGGTACAGCACCAGCTCTGACGGGTCCGTTTTCTCCTTGTCTCCCTTTTCCTTCTTTTTTTCCTTGGCCTCCTCCTTCTCGGTCTCCAAAAGCCGCAGCTGCTCGTCCACCGCGTCCTGAAACAGGTGGGGCTGCTCCGAAAGGTAGTACGACAGCATCTCCCCGGCCGGGGTCTGCGGGTTGTACACTTTCTCGACGCTGTTTTTGTCCTCCTTGTCACCGGGGCCAGCGGCGCGGCACACGAGAGCACCGGGGGCGTTGCACCCGCGGCGTTGCACCAAGAGACCGACGCCTTGGCGCCGAGACGCCGCCGCCCTATTCCCGCGCGTCCTCGCGCCCGCCCGCCTGGGACCTCCGAGGAGCCCCCTCGCCCCCCTGCTTAACGTCGCCATGGCTTTGTTCTCGAGCCCAAGTGCGTCGGTCCCCCCTTTCTTTATCTATCTCTATCATCTTCATCTCTTCGTCTGCAACGGAGATGAGCCTGGAATTTTCGTCCCAAACATTTCCAAAGATTTCCGGCACAACGGACTCGAGCAGTTTGGGTTTTCACTGGAAAGGGGCATCACGTGGGGTGAGTTCCAAGATAGGGGCTTTCGGGCGACCTCGACCTGAATTGAAGGCCTTGAGGAGCAGGATGGTGCGCGGCAAGGCGGTCTTCCCGACCCTTCTCATCGTGTGCTCCGTCCTCGTGATGTCCCGCGGCCTCCTCCTCCTGCACCGCGCGAGCGGCCCTAGAGAGGATATGTTGCTCGAGCTGCGGGGGTCCATCGCGCTGAGGCAGACTTCTTCAGGTGCCGGGGCCGAGCCCGTGAAGGCCAAAGCCGAGCCAAAGACCGCCGAGGAGCTCAGCGTGGCGGAGCCCAGAGTCCTGCCAAAGAACGAGATCGAGGAGCTCCTTCAGAGCATCTCGTACAAACGGAAGCACCAGAACTGCAGCGTGGTCGGCAACGACTCGTCCATGCGCGAGTCCAAGCTCGGCAAGCTCGTGGACTCCGCGGAGTCCGTGTACAGGATGAACTTCGCCCCGGTGAAAGACTACGTTTCTGATATCGGCAGAAGCACGCATACGCAGTGCCTCAACCCGCAGAAGTTTCGGCACAATCAGGCCACGAACGCGGCCATGAAGACAGACACGGGTACCAAGCCGCGGGTCGTGGTGGTTGGCGACACGAAAGGCCCGGATGACCGCCAGGGCAATGATGGCCCGTGCATGGAGCTCTCGCCCGGTGGGAGCTGCGTCAAGCGCCTCTCCAGCGACAGCGGCCGGGTTCGAGGGATGGACTACGCGGTGCAGACATTGACGGAGGAGCTCCTGGCGACCGTCCAGAGCGGCGTGGGCGAGGTCGACGGCGTTCCGACGACGGGGCTGTACTGTTTGGTGTTGGCGCTGATGGAGTGTGCCCACGTCGACGTGTACGGTATGGGCGTGGGGACCATCAACCACAAGGACCTGTCCGACCTCGAGTACTTCAAGGATCCGATGTTTCAGGGATGGGACGCCAGGCACAACGCGGAGGCCGAGAGAGCCCTGCTCAGGATACTGGCTTCAAGGGTGTGGACGACGAGCCTGGTGAGCTACTTCGGTGAGTTGAGGTGGCACAACCCGCTCAAGGTCCAAGTCAGGAACGAGGACCTGCTGAGCAGGGGACCGTGCACCAGCGGAATCAACTGCAGGCGGTAGCACGAGCCACCGCGGGGGTGGGGATGGGGGTGGGGATAAGCAAGCGCCGAGCAGCAAAGGGTAGCGGGACCACAACATTGCTTGGTGAATTGTAGGTTTCGGTTTTATTGCTTGATTTTGGTTTTGGTTGGTATGTTGGCGCAACCTCGCGCCGGCTCACGCCTTCTTCTTCTCCCCGTCTCCATCGTCCCCGCCCTTGAGCTTGGGCAGGAAAGGCAGAACCCTCCTGATCGAAGTGTACTCGATGGCCCAGGCCAAACAGGCGGTCGGGATGAAGTCAGAGAAGGGGAGACCCTCCTCCAGCAAGTCCAGCGCGGAGAGCCAGTAGGCGCCGTAGAGAACCTGGACGAGGGTGGCGCTGACGGGGGCCCACAGGATGTCCTCCCCCTCGCCGATACCCGGCAGGGCGTAGCTCGAGACTCCGACCGCGTCGATGGCAACGGATGCAAGGAGCTTGGGCCACTTCACAGTCTCCTTGCGAAACCGCTTGTCGAGTCCGAGCCTGAGGACCTTGTTGGCCGTCAACGCCCCCGCCGTGATGGCGCCGATGCTCTCGAACCCGTGCATAATCCCGCCGCCGTCCGTCGCCCGCGTCGTGGTTCGACCCCTTCCCGCCCTGGCTCCGCCCAGGCCCCGTTCGACTCTCAAGTCCGTCGCGCTGGGCTTCGAGCGAGAGGTTGCGGCGCCCCTGGGCCCGCGGGATGCCACCGAGCACGGTCCCTGCCCCCGCACCTCCTCCGCCGCCCGCACTCCTCTCCCGCACTTCGAGCCCGCGCTTGGCATCCTCCCTGTCGCCCAAGCAGTCACCATGATCGATCACTACCACTCAGCTCTGAGGCTGAGAGCTCGCGAAGCCCGGATGAAGATCTTCGTGATCTTGGGGCCACGAGGGACCGCGCTCGGACCGCGAGAGAGCGCGAGAGAGAGAAAGGCAAGAGGGAGGGGATGCGAGGAGTGAGGGTGGGGACCGCGCCGTCGGCCTCAGCGCTCAGGTCGCGTCGGCCTGGGTGCTGCTGCTCGGCCGCGGCGGGAGCGGGTCGTCGCATTGAGGGCAAACAGACGAGATTCCACTCGGCTTCGAAGAGCCTGGGGAGGCCAGGAGCTGTCGGTCCCGAAGCGAGTGCTCGCGCGCGGAGTACTGCGACGACCAGGGCCACCGCGATGGCGTCGAGCGGCGGCAAGGGGCCGTGCCTGCTGTGGTTCAAGAACGACCTTCGGGTGACGGACCACCCGGGGCTGCTTGAGGCAGCGAGTCGGTCGGGCGGCAGAGTGATCCCGGTCTTCGTCTTCGACCCCGAGGTCTACTCGCCGCACCTGGAGAGCGAATCTGACGTGAAGTGGCTCCGCGAGGCGCTCGTGTCGCTCAAGCGGAAGCTCAGGGCACTCGACAGCGACCTCCTCGTCGAGATTGGGAGGGTCGAGGACGTGCTGCCAGCCCTGTGCGAGCGCTTCTCGGTCGCGTCGGTGGTGACGGAGCGCGAGGCCGATTGCTTGTGGGCGGACAAGGTGGCGGACATCAATCGATCGATCGGTTGCGAGCTCAAGACCTACACCTACACCATGTTCGGCGAGAACACGGGGTGGCAGTACCCTTTGGTGTACGCTGAGCTTGAGCAGGGATGGGAGCCCACGGCTCCGCTGAGCGCGCCGGCCGAGCTGTCGGGCGAGGGCCTTCGAGGGTACTTCGAGGGCGCGACCATCCCCGCAGTCCCGGATTTCTACGCCGCGATGGTGGACGCCTGGGCCGGCCGCTGGGGGGAGGCAAACCCAATTCCCGCCCCCACAACCTGCTCTGGGATCGCTGCATCACGCTCCGCGTACTGCTCGCCCGAGGTCCTGGCCAAGGCGGGTCGGAGGGCGGGGGATTTCTCGCCAAGCGGCGACCGAGACGAGGCCATGGCGGAGCTAAGGAGTTACCTCGCGGCGTTCTCGGGCGGGGAGGCCCCACAGCCCGGGACCTTGGAATCCGCAGCGAGGGCCCTCGAGGTACCCGGAGGGTTTGGCCAGAGCTTCAGCCTTTTCCGAAAGCACCTGAGCCACGGCCTGGTTTCGCCATCCGAAATCCACGAGACCGCCAGGGAGTTCAAAGTCGCGAACGGCGGGCCCATGGCCGAGATCAGCGGGGCACTGACGGGGGCAAAGGCAGCCATGGCCGCGGCAGTCAAGTACGACTTTCACGGCAACCTGCACCGGTACTCTCTAGGCAAGGAGAGGATGTCCGAGGGCGTGGAGCACAAGAGCTGGAAGTGGCGGGGCGCCCACCAGGAGTTTGTCGTCGCTTCCCCCTCCAATTTTGCCGACGAGGCGGAGACCGCAGTGGTCCTCATCCACGGCTTTGGAGCAATGGGCGAACATTGGAGGGACAACGCCGCGGGGCTTCAGCGGGAGGGCTTCAGGGTCTGCTGCCCCACGCTGCCGGGGTACGGGAGGAGCGAGAAGGTCTCGGCGCAGTACACCCCTCAGCTGTGGTCTCAGTACGTCAAGGACTTCATCAGCGTCATCGTGGGAGAGCCCGTGTTCATTGCGGGCAACTCGATCGGGGGGTATATCAGGTGGGAAAGGAAACATCTCGAGGCCGTGGGTTCAATTCTCATCTAACGCAACCTCACTCTCCCTCTCTCTATCTATCTATCTATGAATCAAGCGCCTACACGGCTGCGAGGAATCCCAACTTGTGTCGCGGCCTCATTCTGGTCAACACAGCGGGAAGGCTTGTGGAGGACACAGCGGAGCTCCCCTTCCAGGAATCTTCGGTGACGGAGGAGGACTCCCCGCTGGAGGCCGCCAGGAAGACCGTGGTAGCTGAAATCGGCAGCAGGCTGATCTTCAGGTACCTCGAGGGCAACGTGCCGTCGCTCCTGGAGAAGGCATACACGAACGTGCCGGCCAGGGCGGACTCCAAGCTCGTGAGGGAGATCGAGAGGGCTTCCAGCGACCCTGGGGCCTTTGATGTCTTCAAGTCTGTCTTTTACCTACCCGCTCCCACCCCGCTGAGCTCTCTGATCAAGGAGTACCCGGGAGACGGTGAGCCATGGCTGGCCTCAATCCCCCTTTCCTTCTCACGAGACCTTTTCTCCTGACCCATTCCTCCCTACCTCTTCCTCTGCCTTTCCAGTCTGGGTGTTCCAGGGCATGAACGACCCTCTGAACGATGCGGCGGGGAGGGCCAAGCAGATGGAGCAGGCCGGCGCCAAGGTAGAGCTCGTGGAGGGGGGGCACACTCCGCACGACGAGCTGCCGGGCCTCTTCAACGACTTCGTGGCGTCCGTGGCGGGGGGGGACTGAGAGAGAAAATATTCGATCGATGGATGTATGAAATGGATGATCGAGTTTAATGCATGCCCAGAGGTCTGCTCACCCGCCGCTCGCATTGGTGAGCAGCTTCAGTCCAGGATCGCCGATCGCTCTCAGGCCCAGCTTCTCCACAATCACCGCGAAAGACGCGTTGATCTCTGCGCATTCCTGCTGCGCTCCGATGTGGGTCATTTTGTGGCCCCAAGGAACGTTGACGCCGCCTCTGCCAACGTCCAAACCCCCCTCTGCGGTCACCGTCTTGTACTTGTTGTAGGCTATGTACACCAACTGCTCTTTGGCGCCGTGATCGCTCTCCCCATATGCGCCACCCCAGTCGCGTATCCTCAGCTCGAAGTCTCCGCCGTGGCCGGGCAGCAGCTCCTCCACGGCCTTCTGGAAGTACTTTGAGACGAAGTCCTCGTACACAGGAGGGCCATCCTCCAGAAAAACAATATGCCCATCATCCACTCTTCCAAACCAGTCCTTGAGAGAGAGAGAGAGAGAGAGAGAGATGAGGTCAGAAGCGGAGACGAGACGAACGAGGAAAGAGCTTACCTTAACTTCCCGGTAGAGCTTT
>Ga0160423_10001707_pt1 | contig 18367 bp, 23 predicted proteins | sample CRUFie14St8metaG_FD_108191 | JGI IMG/M metagenome (GOLD analysis project Ga0160423, IMG submission 108191) | Marine microbial communities from the Costa Rica Dome - CRUD Field 142mm St8 metaG | ecosystem: Environmental > Aquatic > Marine > Oceanic > Photic zone | place: Costa Rica: the Eastern... | reverse complement strand
TGTTGCATAAACACAGGAGTATCTGATCTACGCAAATCCAATCCCATCGCTTTTACTTTGCCTGGCTTGCCATCTACATCACTTCTAAAACCTTCTATGTCATAGACTAATGCCGCATAACGTTTCTTAGTAATGTACAATCCGCTTTCAGCAACAATTTCTCTAGCCGCCGCAATAACATCTGAACGTGATTTTGGACAATGAAATGCGTCTAGCATAAATTTTGGAAATGTTTCATTAGCCGCTTCACATACTTGATCATAAAGTTTTATTACGTTATCTTTGCCCCAAGGAACTTGTCCTTTGTCTATTTGTTCTTTCAATACAGGATAACCACTGAAGTAACAACTATCTGTATCACCATATATCATCGCTTCGCCGACATGATCATATTTTCCTGTTATAACTTTGTTTACTTCTGCAGACATATGTTTAACAATAGTTCTGCCTGTAAGTGTAGTTGATTGACCAATACGTTTGTCAAAAAATCTACAACCTGGATTAAGAATAGCACCATACAAACTATTTAGGTTAATCTTTTTAACCAACTGACGTTTATCCCAGTATTCTATTTCAATTTTATTACCGGCATCTTTTGCTTTTTTAAGTTGTGCTTGTAGTTCTTTACGTTCTGAATACCAACGTTCAAGTATGCCTGGAATAACACCTTCAAATTCTGTTGTAAAAATTGTTCCATTAGAAGAAAGCATCCAAGGCATGTTACTATCATAAATTAATTTGTAAATCTCTGCGCCACTTAATACATCACTTGTTGCACCTGCAGGTGACTTTCCTTCTTCCCAATCGATAGTTAGTGAAACATCTCTGCGTTGTTCCATTACTGCTTCATATTCTTCTGTTGCAAAACGTCCTTCCCAAGAACCTGCAAAACTCTTCTTTTTAAGCGTCATATCTTCATGTATACGTGCTTCGCTAATGGTTGGACGTATTTGTCCTACAATAGTTTCAGGCGCCATATTCAATGCTCTAATTACTGACGGATACAGTGAATTCAAGTCCATTGAACCAATCCATTTGTGCAAACCTTTTTTAGGAAATGCTACATACGCACCTGCCGCGGCTGTGCTTTCATCGTCATATTTTGATCTGTTTGGAACTTGAAGTCCTCTGTGATGTGCTTCGTTTACAATCGCTTGTTCTGTAACTGCTACTGCACCCATTGTGGTCTGTAGCAAAACAGTATTTGCATGAGCCAGTTCATTACTAAGATCAATAAATCTTAGTTTTTTGTCCAACTTGTCCAGTAGTGCGGTATCTTGTATGTTGTATTCGATGAATTTTCTAAAGTCATTGTTGTACAACTGATCCAAAGTTCCTTCATAAGGGATTTTATTCTCCCCAACTTCAACTTCACCAATGGCATCAAGTCTGTAACTGTGTCGTTCTTCATATGTATATTTACGATATAAATTCAAACTATCTAAATGCACTCTGCCTACTAGGTCATAGGTTTCCGCTGATTTGCCATACTTTTCAAATTCACGTTTCTTTGGAAGTTGTTGCCATAAACAAAAACGTCTTGTGTCATCTTTAGAAAGCACACGACTTGTTCTGTTAATTATGTAAGGAATATCATAACCTTCACTGTTCCAACCTGACAATACATCAGCATCTTCAATAAGTGTTAAGAAAGTGTCAATCATATCACCTTCTTTTTCAAACAGCATAACATTTTCTATGCCTTCAAGTTCTTTCTTTGCTTGATCCATTGTAAGTGTTTTAGGAGGAACAGCCAAACACACCATTGTTTCAAGCCACTGCAAATATACAGATACAGATGTTATTGGCATAAAAGGATCACTAGGATCAGCAAAGCCTCGCTCTGGATCAAAATCAGTTTCAATGTCAAAAAATGCAATGTTTAGTTTAGGAGCATCTTGGTTAAGATAATTTTCGCTTAGGCATTGGAATATAGGATTGATGTCACTTTCAAATAGTTGTTTGCCTTTGTTAATAGCAACTTCTTTACGAAAGTCTTTTGTATTTTTACATACGATACGTTGAAGAGGATCACCATAGACACTTTTATACTTGCCTCGTTGATCTTTATAATAAAATGTATATTTTGCTTGATATTCGTGGAAATGCCTTTTTCCATCTTTACGCTCTACAACTCTGATAATATCAGAATCGCGATCAAAATGTGCGTCTACGTAACTCAACTCTATCTCCTCGTTGCTTGTGGCCAACGGACCATCTGCATGCCTCTTGGGCGTATTATAATATTAGCATAGTTTGTTGATTTTGTCAACAACAATATCATATATTTTTTGGTTGCCTATTTTACTATAATGGTTTTCTTTGCCTTTGTTTGCTTGCCAAAATTCGCTGAAATCTAAATGATTATCTTCGTGTATAAAAAGTTTTGCTACTTCTACATGTGACATACTAAGATATTTTTTCTCTGCTAATATAGTGTTTATCTCTTTTCTTAGTAAACTGTAGACAGTCTGGTAGTATTTGTCATCATAATGATATTTAAAATAATCTTTAGCCGCTTTAAGGCTTGCATTAAAAAAACTAATACGGTTAATATCGTTAAAAATAAGATCACAATCTTTATGTAATCCTTCTTTGTGTAAAGGATGTTGGGGTGTATGTACTCTACTTAGACTTGTATGACTAACAATTACTAAATCATATTTGTCTAAGTTTGCAGTATTAATTTGTTGTAGTATTTTATATTCACTTACACCCGCTTGTGCAACATTTTTTACATTATATTTTTTTGAAAGAAGTTTGACCCAGCCATTTGAACCAGGCCATTCAGCCGCAAAACTATCTCCTGCAATGAGTACATTCAAAGTATTAATCCTACAACATATATGACAGTGAGTCCTGCATTTAAAACAATAAGACTACGTTCATGCCAAAGTATTCCAATTATAACCCATAAAGTATTACTTCCAATAAATGCAAATACATACCAAGGGTATATATTAAATGCCGCCAGTGTTGCGGCTATCAGTAAACAACCTGTACTGATCCAGGCTAACGGTTGGTAAGGCTTTACCACCATGTAGCGGCAACTCCGAAGCCAAACACATTAATACATGCAAAGTATCCTGTCAATAATGTTACCCAAGCCGCACCTCTTCTAATACAAGCATAACATTGTGTTACACTTCCTACAAAAAAGAACGGATATACAATTAACATATTGGGATCTCTTGCGGTAAGAGCAAGTGTCAAACTTGCTATCACTGTAAAAACAAAACTTACAAGTTCAAATGAAAATGCAATTTTGTCGCTTTTATAACTATTAATCCAAAAGTTTTTGATTTTTTCCACTACTTGTCCTTGCCAACGGTAACAACAAGTGTTTCTAGATCATCAAACTCTTCTGAAACTTTATGCCATTCGCCTTTTTGAGCAATCTTAATTGCTTTGTTAATAAGACTTGGCTTAATGTCAAGTTCTTCTGCAACAGCCTTAACTGTCTCTTTTAGACCAGAATTTAGGTCTTCTACTTCTTGAAGAACAGTAACACCTTCGTTTACTAGTCTTTCAAGTTTCGCTTTTTCTTCTGCACCATAGGTACGTGAACTCATGATAATCTCCTAATTAAAAGTATTCAGTATATTATACTTTGTATTTAGGTATTTGTCAAGTAATTTATTGGATTTTTGGTTAGGCTTTTACGCAGTTATCTACAGTTTTACCGTTTTTCTTCTTAGTGCCCATACGTTTGTAGCCTTTCCAGCATACTTTGCCGTCGACACCTTTTTGTTTTTCTTCTGGTAATGTTTTATAACTTTTTTTACCGCATTCTGGACATAAACTTGCAGTTTCTTCTATTTCTTCAAGTGCTTCTTGTAGTTTATTTCTTATTGATTCTTTGTAATCTTCGCCCATGTTTGCATGTTTTGCCGCCATGTGTTTTTTGTATTTCTTAGAACCTTTTTTGTGAGGTGATTTACCTTCACTTACACTTTCGTTACAGTTAGGTCCGCAATTACAATCTGGTGTACAGTTTCCGCCACATTCACAATCTGCATTGCAATCACAAGCCTTTGCTTCATTGATGTTTTCAGTAACTCCTACACCTTCAAATTTGTTTTCGTAATCCATTGCATGGTAAACTGAACCCATATAGTCAGCCGCTTTAGTAATTTTTGATTGTTGCCAACCTTGCATGCCTTCTGTTTCAGTTACACCTTTTAGCATTTCGTGTAACTTGATAGCATACTTGGCAATTTTGTACAAATCAGCACGGGCCATTTGTACTTCGTGATCTCTTTCGGCAACACCTGCTAATTCAGCCAAGCCTTCATTGGTATTTTCTTTAGCAGTCTTAGCCGCATCTTTCCAATCTTGATCTGTTGGTGCTCCTTTTGCACCTTTCTTACGAGGCTTCTTACCTGATTTTTTGTTCTTGTTTACATAGTAATACAAGCCTTTTGATTTTTCAAACAGTTCACTTTGCTTCATTGTGTTACTCCGAATTACAGTAGTATTTATCCTACTTTTTCTTTTTTAGATATTTGTCTTTGATAGCACCTTTTTCTTCTTCACTTGCACCTTCTCTGCCTGCTTTTTGTAGTGCTTCAAAACCTTTTTTACCGTATTTTTTAATACCTGTATAGCGTTGTAATCCACTCTCTTTAGTTTTAGTATCTTTTTTCTTCTTTTTTGATCCTGCTCTTGATTGAACAGCACCTATTGGCATTGCCACAGCCGCTACACTTCCTGCTGAAGTCGTTTCTGACATGAACTCTTTAGCCTTCATTTTTATCCTCCATAGGCGCAAATATGCCTATTTGTTTACGTTGCTGATTACTTTCAAAATCCTCAACAATTAGTTTAGTTTCTGTAATGTATTTATGCGGACACATAAGAGTTACCCATAATCCATCTTCATAAGGATTAGGTTGTGTGTATGTTCCGTTAATAATCATGGTAAAATCCTTTTGATAAGCATAGGTAAGTAGACGCATACTGCAACTACACTCCAAAATGTTGCTAATACTGTTGCATATAATCTCCAATTAGAAATATCTACCATTATTCCTAAACTGACACCACCTATCCATACATAGTCAAGTGTTGCATGAAATCTTTTCCAATTACTTCCGTATTTGGCCATAAGTGATTCACGTTTACGTGCAAACCAAGGATGTACATGTCGCATGATTACAAATCCTTCATTCAAAACCATAACTGTAAAACCTAACCAAAATATCATATAAGCAATTCGCCTTTTTCATACAATTCTTTTATATGCCCCACTCTCAAATCATCTTTGAAAGTGATGCCTAAAATAAACCTATCTTCTTTTGTTTGATTTGTTACACCGTGTGGTACTCTCGTATCAAAACATATAGGAGTAGTATAATTTATTTGTTGCTCTATTTCACTATGTGGGAAAAAACGACTTTCTTCTTCAACAGATAAGTCTTGATCTGGACTCATAACACTTATAGGCTTTGTCCATTCATATGCATCCAGACTGCTGTTTGCAAAATCACCGCAAATTGGAATGTTTATTGTGCAACCCCTGCCATAATCTGTATGTGGACCAATAATATTATTTGCCTTTACACGATTAAAGAGTACTTTAGTTACAATATCTCCTGCATTTTTAAAAGTATTGTCTAAATAGTCTAGTGTTTCATCATCTGGATGACCAGAATAAAATTTAAACCTTCCGGTTCCAAAATGTCCCCAAGATTCACACTGTTCTTTAACTTTGTTTGAGAATAGTTCTTTGTCTATTTTAAGATCTGGCAGTAAAAAATATTCTAGCATTGGTGCTCCTTTGCTATATTTACTACTTCTTTTTGTTACCTGACTTCATATTGGCACACCAATGATACATTTTGGCACGTTCACCGCTGTATTTTTTAGCCATTTTGCGTAACTTTGTAACTGATCCGCTACAACTAGCACCAGATTTTTTTACTCTACCTGGTCTACTTTTGCCCTTTTTTTTACCGTCGGCAAAGTTTTCGGATAATGTTTCTGCTACATGTACATCTAGCATACGCACTGGAGCATATTCTGCATTTATAAGTCTTAGTGCATCATATCTATGATGTCCATTAACTATATGTCCATGTTTATCTATTGTTAGGGGAGATAAATTATCCTCTCCTATGCGTTTTAATTGATTAAATAATTTTGAATACTTACGTTTTTTATGTACAGGACGTAATTTACTTAATTTTATTTTTCCTAAACGTCCTTCGTTTTTAACTTGTGGCGGTTCTTCTCCATTTGTTGCTTTATCATCGTAATGTGCATCTTGATAACCATCAGCATCTTGTACCTTGTAACCTAATCTCTTTAATTCTTTTTGAAGATATTTCATTTCTTTTTTGCCCGCATATGGAGCAATCATTATATCAGGTTCGTCATAATTACTAACTCCTGTTGGCATACTTTTCAAGTTAGCCATGTTAGTACCTATTTTAATAAAATCATATGCAGTATCTGCCTTTGTAAGGAATGCATTTTTAGGATTTGGTATATGCTTGCCTTCTTTAGCAAGTTTTGTTGCAGTGGCGTACATAACTGCTTCTGCATCTTTGCCGTAACGATCTTTAAAATCGCCTTTCTTTTTCTTCATACCTTTTACAATACGTTCTTTTTCTTTTTCTTCACCTTTTGTAAGTTCTCTTTCAGTAGCAGGTTGTTGTAAATGTTGTTGTAACTCTTTTGCAGTACGTTCAAACTTATGATCTTTATATTTAAAGCCTTCACCTCCTGCGGCTTCCCAAGCATTTACGTTTTTACCAAAGTCATCAATTAATATGTTAGGTGTGCCATCTGATTGTGTAGCATACTTTGCTTTATTACTTGTTATTATAACATTTTTAGGTGGAAAAAAACTTAAATTCTTTTTAATCCATTCACGCTTGTGTGGCTCCGATCTAGGATCATCAGCAAGAGGAGAACTACAAATTGTATAACTGCCTTTAATTTTTTTAATCAATGCAAGTAATGATTTTGCTTGAGGAAGTAAAGGAAGTTTTAACCAAAACTCATCAGTATCACGTATTTTTTGTAAGGCATCATTTATGTCTACATTATCAATTTTTGAATAATGATCTACCTTCATTATTTTTGCCCACTCGCCAAAAAAGTCTGCAAGTACGCCATCCATGTCTACATATATTTCGCTTGCCTTAGATAATTCGCCTACTTTTGCCTCTAACATAATATATTGTAACATATCTGGGTCCGGTTTGTCAACCGATTCTTTACTAAAACTAGGATTCGCTGTCCAATTTGCTTGTTGTGCTGAAGCGGCCGCATTAACTTCTGGTGAAGTTGTGCCTGCACCTGCTTTTAATTTAATTTTTGCATTGCAATTACAGTGTGGACAATCTGGTGGACATTTACAATCTTCTCTTTTTACTTCACTGCCGCAACATTTATCTGAACAATGTGTATCTCTTTTTTCTTCTTTAACCATTCCTAGGTTATACATTACATTTGTTTTAGAACCTTTAACCTTCTTTGAATGTTGCTTAGGTTTGCCCTTACCTAAACCAAGTTTTTTAACATTCATGTATTCTCCGCCTACAGGAACATCTTTAGTTGCGTTTTGTTTAGTTATTATACCAACACCTGCGGCTTCTTCTTGCATTTTTCGCAAGGTATATTTAAAACTGCCTTTTTTAGGAACAAAATTGTCTATGTCTTTTAAACTTCTATACTTCATTTTCGTCCTCTAAATCCTTTTGGTGCTCCAGACATGTAAGGCAAACTAAACCATAATTTAAACCAGTCTTTGTCTCCAGGTTTTAAACCTAATTTTTTTTCTTTCTTCTTAAGTGCTGTAGCAGTTTGGCTCATATCTTCTAAAGTATAAGGAGTGTATCCTTTGAACTCATGTATGCCTGCAAGTTTTTGTAAAGTTGCAATATCCATTTTATTCTGCCCGTCTAACATCGTGTTTAATACCTAAGTTTGTAAATAACTTAGATGTTGTTTCTATACTTGTTAATGCTTTCTTAATTCTATCTGCATGTTCAGGATTGTCTTCTACTTTTTTCCTAAATTTATTTGCGGCATCTGGTTTTATGAATATAAGTCTGCCACTCCATGCGGCACCTTTCCTATAAAAACTTAAAAAATGTTCTTTACCGTCTGCTCTATCTGCAATCCAATCTAGCACTTTTAATTTATTAGGATCTTGTTCTTTAACACTTGCATTATCTATGCCTTTAAATATATTAAATTCTTTTATTTCACCTTCGGCCATTGCGGCTTCTAGTTCTTGTTCAATGTCTACTAATTCTTTTCGGTCAGGTTTGAAACTCCTTACCATTTTATCTAGTTCACGCTCGTCTTTAATTTGAATTAGTTCGTCATATAGTTTTTTGCCACCGTATAATGCAATAGCAACACCTATTGCAGGTAAACCATATTTTGACATTGCACGTACAATTGGATTATCTAAATACTTCTTGACAAATTCTATTGCATCTTTAATCCAACTATAACCCTTCCATGCCCCAACAAAAAATGTTATAGCCCATTTGTTACTCCACAGCCATCTAGCAATCTTAAATGAATATTTTGCGCCTTGAAGAGCAGGTCCTACCCATTCTTTTACACCTTCTTCTGCTGGCTCTGTGCCTAATGCATTATCTAATAGTTTTGCGGCTTCTATACCTTTTCCTGGATACATCTGTTCAGCGGCATTACGCTTATCTTCTGGAGCCATTGAAGGCCATGCTTTTCTTAATTCGCTTGCACTTTTAATATCTACCCCACTAAACTGAAAGTTTATAGTCGGACCATAAGTCATATATCCACTAGTTGTGTGATCTTCTAGGTCTTTTCCATCCTTGTAACTTTTTAAATAACCAGGTGTACCATCTTTTTTAATTTTATCTGGTTGTGGCTGTTCATTACGATCCTTTTCACTTCGTACAAATATTAATGCAGTACCGTCTTGAAGCAATCCGCTGTAACTGTTGAGGTTGAAAGGTGATTTAACCTGAATAAAATTAGTTGGAGGTACGCCTGCAAAACTTGCTAGTTGCTTCTTTACATCAAACGGAAAAGGTCTTGTTTCTTGATTGTTTGTTGCGGCAACATATACGTTAGTTTGACCAAAAGTTTTCACGGCCCAGTCATATAAACTTTTATGTCCTGGGTGAAAAGGGTGAAATCCTCCTGGCATAACTGCTACTACCTTACGGGCAGGTGCTTCGTATAATTGCCTTAGTTTCATTTATATACGCCTTTTTTAATTAAAGGTATTTCTTCTGTGTAAATCTTTTTGCAAAGTGTTTTTACATCTTCATCAGTAATAATATCACTGTATTTTTCAGCAAGATTGTACTGCTTATTATATGCTTCCATTGCATCTTTTATTGTAGGCATCATAATTGTTTTTGCATTTATTTTTTTGCCTGCTTTTAATTCTTCTTGCATTGCACATAGCATAGGAAAGTATTTTTTTCTATACATACTGTCATTGTTACGCATGTAAACATGCAAATCGTCTACAATATTAAAGTTAGGACCAAAGTCCTGTGTTGGTTTCATCATATTTTCTTTTACTGGTTTATTTTTTCTCACAGTTGTTATCTCCTTAAAGTAAGGTCCTTTTTCAATTAGGTTTGTTACCTTAGAAGGACTGTACTTGCTTCTAATACGTAAGAACATCTTACCATCTACTATATTTACAAAATCTATACGGGGCCATTTTGTACCATCTTTACTATTAGTGTATCCTAATCTTACACCCATATCTAATTTATCTCTACTTAGTAATCTATCTAATCTTTGGAAATCTAAAACATAATATTTTGATTGTTCAAACTGTGCCAATTGTACATTGGGATCATTATATGTGCCGTGTTGTTTAATATTGGAAATAAATTGTTTTAACCATTTTTTTTCTTCATTATCATCGTTACCTGATAATTCTTCTTTGAACTTTGTATATGCTTCATTGTAAGCAATGTCTATTGCTTGTTCAATACCTTTTGCATTAAGATATGCATTACCAACACTACTAACATCAACTCCAAAGTCGCCAAAAATTTTCTTATATGCGGCCCAACCGTATTCACTATGTGCTTTTTTCTTACTGGTAGGCATGTCTGCACCTACAGCCGCTTGACCAAACTGATTAGTTGTTCCTGCTTTTAAACTAAGATCAAATCTTTTAGTTTGCTTTTCACCATTTTCATCAGTGTAAGTCATAAAAATATCAGTTTTGCGACCAGTCATATCTGATACGCCGTCTGCTATAACAGCAACATTATCTGCTTTACCGTTAGATTCAAACATTTTTGCATAACGATCTACAATACCTGCTTCATTAACATATGCTACAGCATTTCTTATGAAGCCAGCCATTTGTTTATCCGCCATCATAAAGTCATAGTCAGCAAAATCAATATAATTTTTCTCTGGAAGTTTTACAGTTAATGAAAATGTGTCAGTTGTGTTTGCTTGTTCTTCTGGAGCCTTCACTGTAATGGTTCCACCTGTACCTTTTACGCCTGCTTGCTTTCCAAAGTCTGTAATAATCTTTTTTAGATCTACTTCTGATACTCTTCGACTTGGTCTAACAGTAAGTCTTGCTAATGCAAGTGCTCCTAGAACACCTTCAAGTGTATTTCCTCTATTTGCAAGTATACGTTCTCCTGTTTTACTTTGACCTACTCCGCCGAACTCACCTGTTTTTGCAAGATTCTTCATGCTTATTTCTGTACCATCAGTTGTTTTTAATGCAGGTATTCCTTTGTAACCAGGAACTAATATTTCATTTTTTAATCTTTCTACTTCACTTTTATCTATAATAACTTCTTTGCCATCTATAGTTGCAAACTTAGCACCTTGAGAAACTTTATTCAAAAAGACAGGAATTCTGTCGTCAGGTCTTCCTGCATACTTGTTAACTTCTGCAGGTCTTAGATCAGATGCTTCTTGAATGAAATCTCTAAAGGCTACCATTTACGACAACTCCAGTACCTTGCTTTTGTTCTTGGTCCTGGATTGTCACAGTTGTGTCTTGCTCGGAAACTTCTGCGTCTCGCAGGATTTGATTTTTTAATCTTCATATTTGGATCGCCAAAGTTAACCTTTTTAACATTTTTAGTTTTTGGGTCTCTGACGTATACTTTAAACTTTTTAACATCACCTTGCATTGGCTTACCTAGTTTAACTTTACGTCCTTGATATTCTGCTTCGTCTATGCCATCTTCATCGTTAAACCACATAACACCATACTCGTGGAAGAAGTCATCTCCATCCCAAGTTTCTTCATCTAATTCTTCTGTTTCGTCATCACATGAACATTCAATATCAAAATCTTCATAACCTTGTTTAGTCATATACTCTACAAGTCTATCTGCAAATTCATCTGATTCTTGTTCTGATAATGCTCTTGGCAAAGGTATGTGGAATACAGTTGCACCTTGTTCGCTTTCAAAAATTTCACTATTAGGAAATACAGTATCATTAAGACCTTCGCTTAATTCTTCTTGTTTTTCCATTACAATTCTAATAAAATGTTCCATATTTTTACCTCAATGATTAAGCACAATACTAGTTACACTACCTGCGGTATAAACTAATTTGGCTCGTATCCATACATAATTACCTGTAAAATTTGCAACTTTACTGCCTGTAGCACTAGTTTCTGTATATGTATGTACGTCAAACCAGTCGCTTTCAGTAGGTGTTGTTGCTAGTGTTCCTTGTATAGTTATAGTGCCTTGTAGGTCCGTATAACTGTATTGAACGGTGTGAATACCGTCACTACGACCGTAGTATCCGTCACCTTTGAAATCAGAACCCGTAACAGTCTGCGTTGTACTGTCCGCTGGGTGTGTTTGTGTCGTTAATAATGTTTCGCTATTACTTGGCATATTGTATTTATCAACTTAATGCAGAGTTGATAAACTTGTCGACACGTTTGATGTTACCACCTATAATGATTTGTATAAGTTGTAACACCTTTTCGTCCCGAACATAAAAGTACATGCCGTTTACATAACCGTTATTTTTAACTTCTTGTAAGAACTTATTTCCTGCTTTACATTTGTCAGGATTTGCAGTAATCCAATCGCCTAGTCCGCTTGATACTTGATTTCCTACTGTAACTTTGTATTGAAATTCAATAGGGTTTTCATTGGTTATAATTACTTTAGGTTTTAGATTGTTTATATCTTCTATACTAGGTTGTGTAAAACTTTCTATACTCAAATTACGATTTTTTAAACTTTCTACCCAATGTATATCATTTGTGTAAATGTTAAGAAAAGGATGTTCACATCTTAGTTTATAATTATCATGCCCTTGGGCAGTAAATTCAGCAAGTAAAAATTGAGCAGTGACTAAGGCATCTCTTGTAACAGGCATAGTATATCTTAATGATCGTTTCCAATTGATTTCATCTCCAGTTTCTGCTTGTTGTTGTAATGAATCTAAAATACTTCTAGCATAAGATAAATTTTTGTCTCTAAAAATTATACCTAGGTTGTGCTGAACCACCAACCTATACATATATTGGTCGTAAAATAGTTTTGTAGTCTTAAGTGTTTGCAACGGCTACCTCTTTCTCGGCAACCTCCAAAGTAAACTCTTTGCCTTCATTTACATTAATTGTTACTGTACCGCCATTTTTCAATTTACCAAACAACATTTCTCTTGATAAAGGACGTTTTATTTCTTTATCAATTACACGTTGCAATGGTCTTGCACCCATTTTAGGATTGAAGCCTTTGTCTACTAATACGTCTAGTGCTTTGTCATCAATTTTAATTGTAATATTTTTAGGTTGCACCATATCTCTAAGTTCAACTAGGAACTTACCTACAATTTTCATCATAATTTCTTTTGATAGTTTACCAAAAGTAATTGTGCCATCTAATCTATTACGGAATTCTGGAGCAAAGAATTTCTTAAGTTCTGTATCTTCATACGTTCCTTCCCATTCGCTACTAAATCCGATAGTATTTTTCTCTGCTTCTGTAGCACCTAAGTTGGTTGTAAGAATAAGTACACAATTACGTGCATCTGCTTCTTTACCATTACTACCCATTAGTTTACCATTGTCCATAACTTGTAACAAAATTTGCGAAACATCTGGGTGTGCTTTTTCAATCTCATCTAATAGTAATACACAATTAGGATGTTCTTGTAACTTAGTAATTAACAATCCGGCACTATCTTCATAACCTACATAACCTGGAGGCGAACCAATTAATTTAGCAACCGCATGTTTTTCTTGATATTCTGACATATCAAAACGTACAAGTTCTACACCTAATTGTTTTGCAAGTTGTTTTGCAGTTTCTGTTTTACCAACACCAGTTGGACCCATAAACACAAAAGAACCAATAGGTTTATTATCTGGTTTAAGTCCTGCTTGTGCAACAAGAATCTTATCAACAATACCTTCTATTGCAGTATCTTGTCCATATACTGATTTTTTTAGATTTCCTTCTAAATTAGCCAAGTTTTCTGTTTCTTTTTCTGCAACTTGCTCTTCAGGTAATTTGATAATTTTTGCTAGTTCAAATTGTATTTCATCTCTGCCTACAATTTTATCTCCTGTAACTTCCTTTAAATTAAATCTGCTACACGCAACATCAATTAAGTCAATGGCTTTATCAGGTAATTTTTTATCTGTTTGATACTTAACACTTAGTTTGATTGCTTCTTCTATACCTTCTTCAGTAATAATTGTATTATGATAACCTTCGTAATATTTTTTAATACCACGTAGAATATCTGTTGTAACTTCTTTGCTAGGTTCGTCGACTGTTACACGTTGGAATCTACGCATCAATGCACGATCACTTTCAAAGAACTTTCTGTATTCTTCCCAAGTAGTTGATGCAACAACTTTTAAGTCGCCTTTTGTAAGAGCAGGCTTTAACATATTTGCTAAGTCATTAGAACTATTTGCTCCTCCTGCACCAGCACCATTCATCATGTGTGCTTCATCAACAAACATAATTGTTTTGCCTTTTTTCTTTAGAGCGGCAAGAACCAATTTAAATCTTTCTTCAAAATCACCTCTATACTTACTACCCGCAAGCATTGAACCAATGTCTAAATTATAAACTTCATATTCTTTAAGAAATTCTGGTACGTTTCCTGATACAATATTATACGCCATTCCTTCTGCAATAGCAGTTTTACCAACACCAGGATCACCAACAAGTAAAACATTATTTTTGCTTCTACGTCCTAATGCAAGTGAAATGCTTTCAAGTTCTTCTGATCTTCCTATTACAGGATCTACACGTTCTTTTTTAACTTCATCATTTAAATTAGTAGTAAATGCTCGTAATGCTCTCTGAGCCTCACCACTCATTGCTTCGTCATCTACATTTTCGTATTCGCTATTAACATAGTCACTAAATGCTGGCTTTGCAATTCCTGCTTTTTCTATATAATATTTACTAACACATTTATCTTCAGCCATAATACTAATTAAGACGTCAGTAAGTTCTATATGACTACGTCCACTAAACAATACCTGTGTAAATGCTCTATTTAAAATTCTTTCTACAGTTTGTGTTTTTTTAGGCTTATATTTTGCTTGATTTGTTACTAATTCATCACAGTTCTTTTTCAAATGATGCTCTAAGTTTGATTTTAAGTATTCTACATCTGCTCCAAAACCTTGTAAAGTTTTAAAGAAATTTTCTTCGCACATCATTGCAAACAATAAATGCTCTACTGTCACATATTCGTGATTCAATCTACGAGCATCTTTTATTGCTTTGTCAAAAACTAGTTGTAATGTTTCACTTGGTTCTACCATTTTTTTCCAATTCCTTTACAAGTCCATTAAGTAAATCAATAAACTCATATACTTTTTCTTTTTTAATATCTTCATTAGCACTACTATGAACTGTTGCTAAAAGTTTCGGATATTCACTATTTAACTTTTCATTAATGCTCATGATGTTATTATAACAGTATTTTCCTTAAGAGTCAACATCTTTTTTATCCAATCTCTTTCTCAATTTCTGTAATAAGACTATTTCGTCTTGTGATAGGTTTTTTGGAACAATTCCTCCTATAGTTACATATAAATTTCCTTTGCGTCCAGTCCTTAAATCTGGCATTCCATAGCCGTGTATACTAAATTTTGTATTTGGACTAGTGCCTGCAGGTATATTTACTTTAACTTTGCCTCCATCTAGTGTCTTAATAAGAACATTCCCACCAATAATAAAATCAAATATATTAGCCTTTGACGTACAATGTAAATTTATTCCATCTACTGCAAATACACTATGTGGAGTAACTTGTATTTTTACATGTAAATTACCTCTGGGTCCTGGAAAACCTTCTTCACCAAAACCTTCATAGCGTATCGTATTACCATTTTTTGCACCAGGTGGTACTTTTATTTCTACTACTTCTTCCTTGCCTGTCCTTAGTCTATAACTTGCAACCATAACTTTACCTGTATATGCTTCTTCTAGAGAAATACGAGCGGCTATAGTTATATCTGGATTTGCTTGTTGTTGTCTACCTCTAACATTGAAACCAAAATTTGAAAACAAGTCTTCAAACCCTCCCATGCCTTCGAAACCATTAGGTCCAAAACCTTGTGCAAATTGTGGTTGAGGATTATCATATTCTTGACGTTTTTGAGGATCCTTTAGTGTTGAATATGCTTCGTTAATTTCTTTGAATTTAGATTCGTCACCACCTCGATCAGGGTGATGTTGCATACTTGCCTTTTTGTATGCTTTCTTTAATTCATCTTGGGAAGCGTTTCGAGAAACACCAAGGGTTTCGTAATAGTCCATACTATTACTTATTGTTACTATTTCCTAGACTTGTCAGTTCCGGTATATAAACCAAACCATGCCGCACCTGCGCCTACTACAATACTAATTAAACCACTTTGTTCCATTGTAGGGTCTGGCAACTCCATATACCAAATCACACATTTATAAAGAAGTATAATGTAAACAGTTAAAAATAATCTTGGAAAAATTCTCCAACTGTCTACTGCTCTTGCCATGTGTATAAGTTTAGCATATGGGTTAGGTCCCATATCTTTAACACTAGTGTCTACTTCTAAATCTAGTTTTACTTTACGTGTTGTTTTATCTTCAGTAGAAACTACAGTTGCATCAGCCTTCTTTTCTTTTTCTGCTGGTGCTGGCGTTGCTTCTAATTCATCAAGACTTTTTCTTGGCATTTTTACCCTCCAGTTTCTGTAATCTTGTTTCTAATTCATCTATTTTAGATGTAATTTTAGGATATTTTACTCGCCATGCATTAGGGTCATTTTGGAACCAAGTCCACCCCCAACGTATTGCTAGATATTCTAAAACAGCATCAAATTTACTTACAGCCCAAGTTGCCATTCTTGTATCTTTAAACCAGAACAAAAATGCGGCACCAAATAAAGAGCCTGCTAGTGCTGTGTAAATCCACAGTCTATCGGATGCCATTCTTTCTATCATTTCCCACATAATATCCCCTCGGTTATATTATATGTATTTATTCAATAGGCTTGCGTAAAGTATGGCGTCTTATACCTAATGCATCTTTTGGATTGTATAAATCATAAGCGACCTTATCATTTTGGTTTCCACCTAAAATTATCCAGCGACCGTCTTCTACTTCATCAAAAAAGAAGCCAACATGCCCTTGCCATTCACTATTACCCCTAGGAAATATGACAAGATCGCCTCTTTGTATATCTTCTTTGTTTATATTATTACCCCAGTGTAGGAAACTACGTGCAACTAAAGGGTGTGGATGGTTTATATCATGCAGTGTAGGAACATTGTTTATTTCTAATACAAAATTTACAAAAGCCGCACACCATTCTGTAGTTACTGGATCTACACCAATAATTTCTTTGATAACAAATCTGTCTTTTTCTTCGTGTAAATTTAGAAAACCCTTAGCGGTATCGGTAAGAGCATGTCCTTGTAAATTAAGGGTACAACCAACTGTAGTCAGTAAAAATGTTATGAAAAATAAAAGTCTAATTTTCCTACGTCTCAGGTTTACTAACTATTTATTTGAAAGGATTTATCTTATCTAATACAGATTCTTCAGGAGCGTTATTTTGCTTATCTACTTGTTGTTTAGCACCTTCTATTTCACTGTTAGCATCTTCTAGTGCTTGTTCTGATTCTTCGTAGTAGTTTTGATAAGCGGCAATGATTGCTTTTTGCTGTTGTAAAAGTTTCATAATGTCGCTCATATTCATTGCTAATATTTCATATCCGTCATCAGTTAAACCAATTAGCACAGGATCTTTTTTATCTTTTTTAAGTTTTTCAAAAACTTCTTTGTAGTTTTCTTCGTTTATTACTACCCAAGTAAGATCTTTCAAGCGTAATTCTTCTGCTGGAGGTAAAACAAGTTTAGGTTTATCAATTGGCTTTGCACTTATTTCTATTTGTCTTGGGGTACTTGTACAACCTGCTAATAGTGCTAATCCTAATATTGCTACAATTAATGTTTTCATAGGTTTTTCCTTTTCCATGCATCGGATTGTATGTTAGGGTCAAAGTTTGGATTTGCAGTTCTCCAACATTCGTTGTTTATTTCACTAGGCTTAGTTGCACTAAGTTCTTTTTCAGTTAATGGACTACCACTAAAAATTTCTAAACAACGCTGTGCATTTTTTGTTGCATTGTTCAAAACCTTTTCAGTAAGACTAGGCTTAGCAACTCCACTTGCACCAATATCATGTCTAGAAAGTCTATTTTCTAATGAACGGTTTCTGTTGTTTATTTCAGTCCACTCTGCTTGTAGTTTTGCATTTTGCTTTTGCATAGATTCGAAAGCGGCAGTTTGTGCCGCCAACGCTTGTTCATTAGTTTCGACTGCTGATTCTAATTTTGCATTATTTTCTGTTAGTATTTTAATTTTTTCTTGTGTGTCATTGTAGTACCAATAGGCACCTCCACCCATTGCACACATTAAGACAAACATAACTAATGCTAATTTAGCACCCATACCGCCTACCCTAGTAACTTTCCCAATGTTTTAGGCCCAACAATACCATCAGCAACAAGTCCATTTGAACTTTGCCATTCTTTAACGATACGTGCAGTGCCTGGACCAAAGATTCCATCAGCAGGAGAAATGTCAAGTTTTTCTTGTACTTCTGCTACTAGTGGACCACGTGATCCTTGTCTAATTGTTTGATTATAATCTACTTCTGGCTCTTCAAAATCACCACCTAATACATCCATTGCATGTAGATAATGTTTTTTACGATCATCTAAACCAATTGTTCCGCCGTTAATACGTTTTGTTGCTCCTACAATATCCATTGCATCGCAATATTTGTTTAAGCCGTTTGTATCCCAAAACCAACATGCTGAGTCTAATGCACCTTTTTTTGTACGCACATAGTCTACTGCTTCTTCTG
>Ga0160423_10001704_pt1 | contig 18386 bp, 15 predicted proteins | sample CRUFie14St8metaG_FD_108191 | JGI IMG/M metagenome (GOLD analysis project Ga0160423, IMG submission 108191) | Marine microbial communities from the Costa Rica Dome - CRUD Field 142mm St8 metaG | ecosystem: Environmental > Aquatic > Marine > Oceanic > Photic zone | place: Costa Rica: the Eastern... | reverse complement strand
GCAGTAAGGCAAAACGTCGCACAAGGACTCGTTCTGTCAGTCCGACAGCTCAGCTATTAATCAGAAGTTCCCATTTACCGAGAATTAATCCCTAGTGAGGGCAGATCACGTCTGCCAGAATCTCCTAAGACAAAGCCTTAATCATTTGGAGCAAGCTTGATCAGATACATTACTGGCCGCGGTGGCAGCGGTACCGGAGGTCTTAGCGCCCATCTGGCCACCCTTGACGACGACTACAACGTGCTCCCAATTGACCCAGCGTTTTTGCAGCAAGATATCCAGGGACAAGTTGATTCAACCCGCAGATTCATCAGACTCGAGTCTGGCAACGTAATCGCCAACAGCTACGGCGCATATCTTCTGCTGTTGGCGCTTGTTGACCAGCCGCGCCCCTCTATCCGCGTTCTGCTGCTCTCACCAGTGCTGGGCAGAGCCATCAGTGCAAAGCGCATGCTATCCAGCCGGCCACCACGGGAGAAAACGCTTCACCGGGCGATCTCTGAGCAGCGGCTGGGTATGCCTGATCATTTAGAGATCGTGACGGGCGAGGAAGACGAGATCTGTGACCCCGCTCTAGCGAGACAGATTGGTGAACAAATGAAGATCCCCGTATCGATATTGGCTAACGAGGGGCATATGCTAGCGGCGTCCAGTGTTGAGCGCGTACTGAACCGCTTCTTGCCAGTTGGGGAAAACAATCTGTGACCAAAGATGCCAAATACCGTTTTCTTACTAAGCTAGAGGAAATGGCTGAAGCGCTATACCGGGCTGGCGACTCCGTATCTCATGATGCCGCTTGGGAACGCCGGAAGAATTATCTCTGGGGTTACTGCAGTGCGGGAAAAACCGTTGAGCTAGTGGGGGCTGAAGAAATACAGCATGTGATCGACCGAGCGCATCTCAAGGTTTATGGAGAGGCCCGATCTGCTCGAGCTGAACGCCTGAAGCCGCTAGGCGATGGTTCAGAGGCGCCTGACTGGGACGCTTTTGATGAACCTACCTTTGAGCGAAGGCAGCAATCGGAAAGCTCTTAATCAGTACCTTGTAACGGTATCGACTACCCAGCGCACCATCGTGGCAATGAGTGCGCGTCAAGATAACGCCTCATGCCAGAGCCATCCGGCCGATGGTGCGCTGCGTTCAAGCCAGCGCTACTTCGATACCCATGTTCAGCTCGTTCAATCGATGTTGAAGAATACTCGCACCGAGGTGATCAACGTCTGTGAAGCGGCTGTCGTTCCCGGGGTGCACGCCATCCGTAAAATCAATCCAGCCGTCAACTCCGTCGCGTCTTGAACGTGTCTCGCCCAAATCGACCCACTCAAGGAGTTCGAAGGCTTTTACATCAGGACCGTGCCGAGGAACCCAAAGCTCAAAAGCAGTGAATTCGTCGATATATGCCTCTCTTGGATACCAATCTTTTCTGGTCTCCCAAAAGTCCGGCTCCGAGAGCCAATCGGGCAAGAATTCTTGAAAAAACTCTTCGTAAGTAAGAGAGGAAAAGTCAGGTATTTCATACTCTGGAGTATCTAGTAACAACCGGAGGCCTCCCTCTCCGAAAATGTCAGAGCAATATATGACTTGCTTGCAGTCAGTGGGTTTCTCGAGGAAAGGCTCACCGTTCTTTGCCAAGAAGTTGGCAAAGAACTCATAGGTTTTGGGTAACAGCAGTCCAGCCCCTGTACCGAGCAGGAATTCGCGTCGCGTAAAAGACATGAGAATATCTCCGTTTTAGCATGTTTGGCGGTTATCGCCCGGGCCTGCAATAGGAACAAATCGCCCGAATTTGAAGTTTAAACGTTGTGAGCTAAGAACTCCAAATATTCGTCGTAACGGTACCACGGTATGTGTAGGTCTGGTTGAACTTGCTGCGGCATTGGAGCAAATACATAGTTTTCAGAGATCTTTGACCAGTAATGGTGCTTTCTGACGTTAGTTCCACAGTCAATTGATACCTTACAAAGGTGCTGTCGTTGCTAGCCTCTGTGGAGTCTTAAGCGCCCCTTATGAAATCTATAAGCGCCGTTGCGCGAGACCTTATCACTACCCTGCCCAAGCTGAGCCTAGTACCCATTGGCGCCTACGAACCGCGGGTTTATGAAAGATATCCACTTAAATCCCGAAGAGGCGGTGCAGGCGCACCTGGACCTCGAGAGCCAGCGAAGCCTGGACATTCACTTTGGGGTGTTTTAGCTCACCTGGGAGGCCATCGACTCCCCCATTACCGACCTTGCGGCCGCGTTGGATGCGCAGGGGCTGCAAAGGGAGACGTTTTGGGTTTTGGAGCCGGGGACAAATAAAGCTCTAAAGCGCTGAACCTCAGTTTGGTTTCCAATACCCGTTTCCCCGACGCATGAGATCGGTGGCAAGTCTAGCCAAAACCTTGTCATGATCAGGTAAATATTTTCCAATGCAGTCAGATAAGATCTTGGCTTACCAAACATCGGGTAGACACTAGTGTCTGCCAACAGCACGGATATTTTTTTATGAAGGACTTTCGAGAGTTATTTGAAGCCGTCACGCTGAGCGTCCTAGAGATCTTATCTTATAGAAATGGCCAAGCGGGTTTCAGGATACCCGAATATCAGAGGCCTTACTCTTGGGAAAAATCCCAGATTATGAGGGTTCTAGAGGACATAGCGTCTGGGATTCAAGGTTGCGGGCAAAAAAATGCGCCTCTGACTTTCCTTGGGTCAATCATCCTATCGGAAGAGAAGAAAACCAAAGGGTCTGAGATGAACGGGCCGTCTTTAGCCGTAGTAGATGGCCAGCAGCGCCTCACCACAATTTGCCTGATCTTGGGACAACTTCTCGAACAAGTTGCGATTCACCTGAAGCATTTGCCCGACGATGACAATGATGTTGCAGCATGGATTAGGGCCGAGCTTGAGCATCTTAAGGAACGTTTGCAGTATTGCATTCTTATTCAGCCTAACGCCTTCACAAATTGGTCAGATTTTCACGCTTTTTTCCCCCGACTGATTCGGGACGGAGACGAGCGCTCGTCCGACCCCAGCAAGGCAATGTACGAATCTCTTGTTTCAAACTATCTGTTCACCAGAGGAAAAAACATTATAGAAGGAACCGATGAGGACATCTTATCTGATGCGGTTGATGACAAAGAGCGTGAGGCCTTTGTTTCGCGTCTACAGCTTATCTCAGATCAAATAGGCAATTTCAGAGATGGGGAGGGAATTAGCGGTCTAGGGCTTTTTGAGGAAGGCAGCTCTCTCGTACAGGAAGATGGCTATCGAAAAGCACTTTTCCCCAAAATTGAGGGTATGCAGCGCTCCGTAATCGAGAGCCTTAAAAACGAATGCTCCGGAGAAGTTCAGGTGGCGATGCGTCTAATTGCCTTTGGAAATTTTTGCTTGGATCATGTCGGCGTGACAGTGGTAATTTCCCAAGAGGAGCAATATGCCTTTGACATGTTCGAGGCTCTTAATACGACTGGTGAACCTCTTACCGCCATCGAGACATTTAAACCGATAGTAGTGCAATTCGAGGAGGGACAATCTAGAGCCGGCTACGGCAGGTCCTCCTCAAAAAAAGTGTTCGACAGTATTGAGTCACACTTCTCCTCGCTTAGCGCTGCAGAAAAATCTAGGGAGGCGCAAACAAGTGTTGTGCAACTCGCACTCCTAATCGATGGTGAAAAAGTCGGGAAGAACCTTAGCGAACAGCGGTTTTACCTAAGGAACCGATTCAACAGAGCCATCAAGTCTCCCCAAGGTAAACGTAACTTCGTAGAGGGCTTCCAGCACATTGTCGACTATCGACGCGAATTTTGGGAATCTGATCGCATCCCTAATTGCCTCCCAGAACTGACTAGAGACGTGGGAGAGGTCAGATTCTGTCTGAAATTCATTAAAGATTTACGAACGTCTCTGACGGTACCAATACTGACTCGCTACATGATGCAGATGAGAAATTCGGGTAATGCCGAAGAGTTTGCGGAGGCTATAAGAGCTCTCACCGCTTTTATCGTACTCCGAAGAGCCATAACTAAGGGCACCCATGGCATTGATGACGACTTCAGGAGCCTGATGGCCCAGGGAAACAAGACGCGTGATAACCGACCAAGCCTCTGCATCGGAACTGAAGCTTCGGCAAACGATATTCCTAGCATTCAGGACCTTCGATCCTACCTTATTTCTTATCTTAAGCAGGGCAGCATCACGAAGATACTCGGCGCACCCTTTAACAAGGAGTCATGGCTAAAGACCTTCGTTCAGCAGCCAATATATGAACTCAGCGGAGGCACAACACTCACAAAGTTCCTTCTGTTGTCTGCTTCACACAACTCTGAAACTGGCGGAGAAGGCACACTAGTGAGAGGCAGGGGAGCCCCGAACCAAGCCTATCTTTCTTATGAAACATGGGTGAATGAGGACCATAAAACCATTGAACATATCGCTCCTCGCGGGAGTCGCAAGGGCTGGGCTAGCAACATTTTTGATGACAACGATTTGAAACACACGATTGGCAACCTCTCATTACTTCCCCAAGAGCCAAACTCCGCTATCGGAGATGCGGCGTGGAACAAGAAGAGGGCTTTGTATGTTGCGATGGCTGCTCCAACTCAGAAAGAGCTCGATAAAGCGATTGAGCAAGCCGAGCAAGAGGGAATTGACTTTGGGGCTAAGTGGAAAATACGGTTGCAGAGAATGAGCGCCCTTCCTGTTTTGAAAAGCGTGGCTGAAACCCCAGAGTGGAACAAGAGCGTAATTACACAGCGGTCGCGCAATATTGGAGAGCGTGTATGGGACAACATAGCGCCATGGTTAGATTATGAGGACTGAATTTTTGTGTCGGGGCCGAAAGCGCAGCGGTTTTTGATCTAGAGATGACAGATAGTGCAGCCCTGCTCCGCTTCATCATCCTCGTGGGCAGCAAGCAGGTCTTGCCAGCGCTGGGTTTGTGAGCTGGCCAAGACGCCTTCTTTCTCCTCCCGCGCCAGGGCTCGCTCAACTAGCTGATCTAGGCTGCCTTGAGAGGACCAGGTATAGCCGAAGCCCCCTCCGTCGCCTTTACCCTTCTCCCAGTCATAACGCTCTCTAGGGCGGTTTTCGTAGCCTTTGGCTTGCTCATACAGCTCTGGGTGGTTCCGTTTTAGGCCAAGCCATTCTGATTGCCGCTGGAAGAAGCAGAAGTAGCAGCCGGAGCGTGAACGCCAAGCGTAGTACTCAGGGATGCCAACGGTCTCCTCAAGAAGCCTGAACACGTCCTCTCGCACAATGCCGTCCTCCACAAAGGGAAAGACCGCCTTGATCGAATCTTTTTGGCTGACATAGCCCTCTCGATCCTCATCGGCTCTGATGCCGATGTAGCTCACGACTAAGTCCTCGCCGACGAACCGCTCGAAAGGCTTGATCTTCATTTCTCTGGTGCACCAACGTTGCTTGGCCGAGGGCAAGAAGCCGTTGTAAACACCCAACCAGTGATCAAAGTCTTTTCCGCTGGAGAGCCGCGCAATTTCCTTACCTAAATAGGCCTCTAGCTTATCGAGGAAGTCATAGACCTCCTTAAGTTCGGCACCTGTATCGGTGAAAAAGTATTCGATTTTGTCGTGCAGCTCGGGGTAGCGGTCTTTGATGTAGATCGCGAGCGCGGCGCTATCTTTGCCGCCCGAGAGCCCCAAGACATGGCGCGCCTGCGGCAGATCCTTCGCTTCGGAGTAAGAGATTTTATTGGACACGCTTCATCTTCCCATTCTTGCGTTTTTCGGCAGCCGGCGCCTTCTCCGACTGCTCCTCATCGGTCAGGAACTCGTCGACTAATTCTGCAAGTAAGGCGAGCCGCAGTTTGCGACTAGTGAGCCCTGCCATGCGCTCATTCATTTCTTCTTTGAGGTCAGCAATCGCCTTATGGGTCGCGTCATCAATATCGACCACCTGCTCCTCACTCGAGCCACCAGCTCGCATAGACTTCAGCAAGATCACCTCAATGTCTGACTGCCCACCGGCCTGGATTTTGTCGTAATGCAGCCGCAATGTTCTAAGGTCTAGTAACCGCTTTGAGAAATCAGCAAGGCGTGCCTCTGCCTCTGCCCTGTCAGCGTCAGTCCACTTACCTGAGGGCTTCCTTCCCAAGAACATCAACACGTTATCGAGCCACTCGTCATCGCCAACTTTGGTGTTGGTCACGCGAGTAATGAATGCCTTCACGCCATCAATATCGACAGTGTGGGCGTCGAGACCGCGGTAACGGGTTACTGCTTCCTTCCGCAACTCTGGCAACGAGATATCAGAGGACAAATGGAAAGATTGGGCAATCAGTTCTTTGAATTCTGTTCTGAGCTTAGCTTGGGCGTATTTAAGCTCTCGCAGGCCGTTTGTCAGCGCCTCGGCGTACCCTGTTAATGCCTTATCAGCCAACGCAATCTGATCGCCAAAACCCAAGGCCTTAGGAAGATCCTCAAATAGCAGCGCATGAGGCGACTTCGCAAGCTTGAAGGCCTCGCGGAGCTTCTTCGCCGGCTCCGAGATCAGATGCCCGCGGGTTTGCATCGTGAATTCGTCTAGGCCGCTAATAAGATCAGCCAGTGGCCGAACCAGTTGCAGCACCGTCTTGTCGTTGTCGTCTTCAAACAATGACAAGTACTCGTCATAAATGGACTGCCGAAGCCCATCGACCCTAAAGCGCTGAAACTTAAACTCGTCTGGCCGCTTAACAAAACGATCGAGCATGTCGGGCGTGAAAGATGGCATGAACCTGCGCTGCTCATAAACCGCCAGGCTACTTTTTTGGGTGCAATAAACCGCGAAGTACAAAATAGGCAGCAGGCCAGCCTTTACGCCGTATGGCGGTGCCATGAGCTCTTTATTGAGCTCAATAAAGGCCCTAGGCTCGCCTTCGGTCGACTCCAAAAAGCTCTCGACGCGCTGCCAGACGTCATAAAACGGCGTACCCTTCTCTGGTTCGCAAAGCTGCCACTGGTTAAGCTCAACCTCCCGGTGCAACCCTGTTTGAAAAAGCACCGAGCGGTAAATCCCCTTCTCTGGCGGGAACTTATCCATGCCGAGGTCTGGCTTGTCAGCATGGTGCATCATGGCGTGGAGCAACTTAATCCGCGCCGCGTTGGCATTAGATGAAGGCTTGTCGCGATTCACCAACTCGTTATGCACGGTCGGGCACTTGCGATAGACCGACTCTAAAACGGCAGAGAGCGCCTCTTGAAACGTTCGCTTATTGGTAACGTCCAGCTGCTTGGCGTTGTGATGCCATGCGCTAAGGCCCGGATTTTCGAACAGGCCATTGAGGGCCAATTTTTGTGCAACCCTAACCGCACCCAAACGATCACTGAACTCACGCTTTGCGACAGGGTCGTTTGCTAGCTCCTGGCTGGAGTGACCGATACGCTCAAGTGCTAGTACTTCCCGGGTTGTCTCTCTTAGCTCCGCACCGTTATTGCACACAGCAACCACATCAAGTGCATCAAATGATTTCACGTGCTCTGACAAAAACACCGTTTCGTCATCTTTACTCGCTGCCAAAAACAACACAATGCGCGGCTGCCCCAACGAGTCAATACCTTTGCTCAATGCTCGAGCATCGACAAATTGCGGCGTAAAGAATCTCAGTGCGCCATTGCGGATGGTGTAGCGGCGGGCAACCACTGGCGGCAAAAACTCGCCTTTGTTCAGGGTCTCGGCGAGATCAAATTCACCCAGCTGCTCTTTCGCCTCAACAAAAGCCTCCTCTAAGTCGAAGTCGCTGCCCTGCCAAACTCGGTACTCGCCCCCAAATTTTCGGAAGGTGACCACCGACTTTTTCTTCAAAGCTGAAATCGCGCGGCGTAGCACTTTTGGCTCCGAGGCCGCGAGCTGCAGTACATCCTCGGAGGCTTTCAAGCCGTCTCGCGCACCAACGATATTGAGCAGGCCTATCGCCTTAAGCAGCTCTAACGTTGCGTCTGGCACGTCGCCGACTCGATCGAGTGCAGTAGCCACCTCGGCCCAGCGGCGATGTAAACCCTGATCCCCAAAGCTCGCTGCTTGATTCGCCACAAAATAATCAAACACATGGTGAAGCTGAATCCAGTCCTCTTCGCTCTCAAAGCGACTTAACACGTCCTGCAGGCCGTGCTCCTCGTGGCTACCTAAATAGCTAAATAGCGTTCTCTCGTTCTGCGCCACCTTTTGGCAGAGGAGCGGAAGCACCAGCGCCGCGACGGGGCTTAGGGGATAACAACTTGCAAACAACGTAGCAGCCTCTTTAACCCCCAAACTCGAGGGCAGGGCACCTGCATTCGCAAGCGCTGTGGCGGCTGATTGTGCGCTGGCGGCGATGCTCTTTTGTTGCGCCTTACTGAAATCGTGAGCGATGGCGCTGGCAACAACTCGGAGCACCTGCTCTTGGGACTCCAGGAAGGGTATTTCTTCAAAACGGCCGTGGACCTTGGCCCACTCTGCTCGAAGGTGCTCACCTAGGCCCCTCGCGTACTGTTCAAAGGATTGATGCAACGTTACGAAGAGCAGCAAGTTACAGTCGCTGCCTGCGCAGGCATGCTCTGCCAGCGCTTGCAATAAGAAGATGTCGTTGGCGCCGTAGTGCCGCGCCTCGTACTCCAGGAACTTACCGAGCTCATCGATAACAATGACGATGCCAGAGTTGCCCGCCTTGGTGAGTGCATTCTGCAGCTGCTTAACGCAGTTGATGAAATCAGCAACCAATATTTCACCGCTACTTAGCAGCTTGGCCATGTCGCCAAGCACAGCCGGTTTGCGCCCTCTCCTAGCCGAAAAGAGCTCATCAGCTCGCTTGTGAATCGCAGCGAGTAAAGCCCTAGACATTGGCGCTGGCGAGCCCGTTACGAGCACCCTCAGGAAGCCCTCAGAATCACCCAACCCCTCATTTATGCGGCCGGCCAGGGCCTCATCGACAGAGCGGAGCTTTTGCATGGCAGTGGCCTGCATATCTCCGAACTCATACGAGAGCAGTTCAGAGGCAAATAGGGAAAAGGAGGACTTACCGGATCCGTACGGGCCCACTAAGGTCCACGCTCTAGGCGCAACACCATCATGCAAGGTATCTGCAACGCGACTCAGGGTTCGTATCGCTCTCGATGTCGGTACGTAGGCCTTGAGTACCTCCATCGATGAGGAGTCACGCTCTAAATTAATAGAACGTGTGTAGTGCGCATTGATCGCAACCTGTTGCTGGATACTCATGCTGCCACTCCGTCCACAAGTTGCGCGTAGTGCAGCTCTATCATGTCCATCGGCTCAACGCTTTTGAGCATGAACAACTGATGCAGGCCGGCCGTGTCATTTAGCTGGAAAGCCTTTGGCATAAGCGACTGGAGGTTTTCCAGCTTGCTCAGTAACTCCTGCTCCGTTAGCCGAAACACGGCACCGGGTGCTGGGTACTCGCCGCGGCTGAGCATCAAATCCTCTACCGGGATGACCTCTGTATTTTTAGCAGCAAAAAGTTGCGCTACTGCAAAACCAAATATTGCGGTAGGCAAACCTGGGCGCGCGGCTGGCGGGGAGGAAAATACGCGATCTCGAGACGCTTGCCGGACCAATCCAAGTTGAGCCAGCGGGGAATCCAGTGCATCTTCAATGGGCTGCCCCTTTATCACCTGCGATTGCGCATACATCCGAGGGAGCAGTGTTGCATCGTTTTTGATAGTTGATTGGGCAGGCTGCTTATTCTCTTGCACCTGATCACGCACAAAATCGCCCAGCGCGGTCAGCAGCTCCTCGCTGTTGAATTCCGTCTTATGGAAGCGGTTAAAGAGCCAGTACCAGGCAGTCGCCTGCGCCGGATTAGACGCCAGTAACCAATGAAGCAGCCAGATCGTGGCCTCATCTTCTAAGTAGGGATCGAAGCCTCTCGCAGAGAAGAGCTTCGCACCCAGGTCAGTAGGCTTGAAAGAGTCCTCTTCAACCAATTGAAAAGCGCGCAGCCAATAGGTGATGGACTCCACCATGTTTTTGCCAACGCCGAGTTCGGCCACAGCCTCCTCGGAGCGAAGGATGTTGGGGTCGCGCTTTAGTGCTTGGAATCCCTTAGAGAGCCAACCGTAACGAACGGCAAAAGTTTGATGTCGACCAAAGGCAACCTTGTCTCGCTCAAACCTCACTCCTCAGCTTCCTCGCCAGCACCAGCTCCTAGCGTGAGCCGCAACTGCCCTTTCTCGGCTAAAAACAAGTCTGCCTGTTCGAGAAACCAGGATTTTAAGTTTGTGCCTTCTGATCTGAGTGTTGTGTGAAGCTCCTGTTTAAGCTCTGGGTCCACCTCTATCACGATGCGCCCACTTGTACCGATACTCATGGATCACCTGCATGTTACATAACATAATGATGTAACATAACATATTTCGTGAAATGATCCACTCATGGACTGCATCACCCCTCCTGACTGTTACGCCCCACCACCTCAACCCAGTCATGCTTTGAGGGAAGGCATCTCAGACAAGTGCCAACCAATACGGCAGACACACCTTCCCCCGCACAACCAGCCGTCGCTGTCCGATTGGAATGTAAAAACTCAAATAAAACGGATAGAAAACATCACAAATAAATAGGAATACACCCAGAAATGCCCGCGCCATGAGAGATCTAGGCACTTATAAAGACGCTGAAGAGGTAGTTTCTGTAGTTATTGGATCACCTCCAATACGCGAGCGAGATACTGGCCGTGCTCACACCCAGGCGCGTGCTCTGGGCAATCACTTACCTCGCTTACTAAGTACTTTGCCCTTCGCAGCGCGTCCTCCACCCACGAGTCATTGCCTTCGTAGGGTATTACGGAGACGTTAAAGCGCATCCAAGCCTGCCAAGGGTCGTCACCATCCAGCATCCCAGACTCCTCCCGGTGCTGCCCATCGACATAAACAAAATAACCGGTGTCCGAAACCTCAAAGCCGAGCTGCCTGGCGATCCACTGGTACATGTCCATCTGCCGTCGGTAGCTGCTTTTGTAGTCTGGTTCCGAGGCGTCCAAAGGTGCGGCGATAAAGGTCTCATCAAGCGGCTTCGATTCCTTTCCAAGCTGGGCAGTACTCTTGTAGTCAACAATGTGCAGTTCACCGGTCTCAATGTTCTCCCACACATCATCCAAACCCCCGCCAAACCGGATATTGGTCTCGGGATGATCAAAGTGAAAGCGGCCCTCGGCGCCAAAATGCATAGATTCTGCCCACTTGGCGATGTCTTCATGCCAAAACGGCCTCAAATGAGTCAGCCCTGCTGCCTCCATCAGAGCGTGCGGCTCCCGTCCCCGCACCGCGTCAAAATCTTTTTTCAGCAAGGTATCTGTATTGGTGTTGAGGTTGAATCCCGGCAGGCCCGGTGTTTTGACGCCCTTTACCTTCTCGAGCCAAAAGCACGCCTCGCAACGCACCATCTTCTCAATGGCTGTGCGCGAGAGCTCATATGGAGCCGGATTGTTCGGCTTGTATTTGCCTTGATGCCGAGCCATTAGGCGCTCCTACGTTGGCTCACGTTCATTACCACTGCCCGGAACTCACGTGCCGCACGTCCTCAAGCAGATCAAACTGCCCACCGCCGAGTGCTTTTGCATTCTCGGCGTAATGCATAAACCAGGGTATGCCCTGCCTGTGATACTCTTGTTCAGTGATCGGGGTTGAGGGTGGCGGCCGACCGGTCATCCGCTCATAAGCGGTGCTGTTGGCGATGTGCACAAAGCACCTGCTCGCCGCGTCGCGATCCCATACGTCTATGCCGAACTCGTCCTCGTAAATCTCCTGATGGATGCGACCACCAGCAGCCATGCCCATCGACTCGCATGCACTCATGCAAACATCAGATTGCCGCCTCAGAAAGACCGGCACGTCGTATAACTCCTCCTTGGGCTGCTCGAACCGCTTGCGATACTCATCGGCTTTCATGGGATAGACCATGATCTGTAAACCGCCCCACTCGGCTTCGCCGGTCATGACCTCTTCTACCGTTTTGCCGTGCCCCAAAGGCTCCGCAACAAACTGCCGGACGATGCCTTCTTCGACACTAAACCCATCCAACCAGGGCTGCTCGGGTGCCACCATGTAGTCTTGCGGTTCGACGTGGAGGCCATTGCTCCACGGCTCTCCAGTCACCGCATTGATTTTTCCTGCGGCGATCTTGATCGCCATGGGGTAAAGGCAGGTAAAGTCGATCCAAGTAGCCTCTGACTGGTACATGGGCATCAGGATGCCGCCCCTGTTAAGAGCGTGCTCAGATAACTCGCCCTCGCAGTCCTCTATGTAACGCAGGGGCAAACGCCCAAGACCCGCCGGTAGCGGATAATCCTTGCCATCATCGGGTATGCGCAACGTGCGCTGAAAGGTGATATCCAGCTCTGCCTTGGGGTGTACTTTCGGGAATCGCGCCCTCAGCTTGGTCGCGGTGCCTTTCTTTCTGTTCAGTTCAAACATATCTCTCTCCTACCAATCTCCATCGGTGGTCTCCCGAATCAGCGTCAATACCGCGTGATCGGGCAGTTCTTTTAGTTCTCGCAGTAACGTCGAGAACAGCTGCGGGCGCGCGCAGATAATCGCCCTGAGGTCGGCGGACACCTTGCCCGCCAAAGCCAACATCACATCACCATCCAAAGCCAATTCACCGGCTAGTCTCAGGATGGTGGCCTCAGCGGGTGGCGGGAGCTCGCCCCGTTCAATCTTGCTGAGATAGGTCGGCTTGATGCCCGCCCGGTCAGCTACCTGCCGCAATGAGAACGAGCGATCAGTCTCTTGCAACCGCGAACGTTCTGTTCTGATGTAAGCGCCAAACTCCATATGTGTAGTATTTACTACACACTATCGGACTGTCAACTGAGCCCAAGGATGAGACTTTTTACTTCTATCATTTCCATCTGATTGAGTAGCCAGACTATCGAGCCGCAGCGACGCAGAAAATACTGTGCAGATATCTATGTAAACAGATGCGACACATAAAGCGCGGCCGGCGCTTGACCATTTCTACTTTCGATAATAGTTTTAATGTGTCCACGCGTGTCTTGGTGCGACTGTCAGCATGAACTTTTATATCCTGAATTTGTCTTAAAAGGCGGGAAAGTAACCAAAGAACCTTGATGTAATAAACCTGACCTACCATGCTATACCTAGAAATAAAAAACAGTATCCGACTTCACAGTCGCCCGCCTCCCTTAAAATGTCGCTTATATCCCACATCCCGGCACCATTTAGGTACCGGACAGGGCAGCATCTCCGCTACTGATGCGGTGATGACTCAATTTCATCTTTAACCACTTTTAATTAATAGGGAGGGATCTCTATGATTCAGGTCGAAAACCTGACGCGCCGGTATGGCGATTTCATCGCCGTGGACGATGTGAGCTTTGAAATCGGCCGCGGTGAGATCGTGGGTCTGCTTGGTCATAACGGCGCCGGCAAGACAACCATCATGAAAATGCTGACCGGCTTTCTCGAACCCACCGGCGGAACCATAAATATCGACGGCCTGCTCATCGGCCGGGACACCACAACCATCCAGTCAAGAATCGGCTACCTTCCGGAAAACTGTCCGATCTGGCCTGAGATGACAGTCATCGATTATCTGGATTATCAGGCCATTCTGCATGGTCTTTCCGACAATCAGCGTAGAAGCGCCATCGCTAGGGCGATCCGCCGCACGGCGCTGAAGGAAAAGGCCACTTCCCCCATCCAGACCCTGTCCAGGGGTTATCGCCAGCGTGTTGGCGTGGCCCAGGCCATCCTCCATAAGCCTGACATCGTCATCCTCGACGAACCCACCAATGGGCTCGACCCAACCCAGATTCGCCAGATGCGAGATCTGATCCGCGAGCTGGCCCAAACCGCAACGGTCGTTGTGTCTACCCACATCCTGCAGGAAGTTCAGGCGGTGTGCGAGCGGGTGCTGATCCTGCGTGCCGGCCGCCTAGCAGTGGATTCGCGGCTTCACGAACTCCAGCGTGACGGTGCTCTGCTGGTGGCGGTGGATGGGGATGGGGAAAGGACCTTGCATGCAGTCGATGGCGTAGAAAAAGTATCCGAGCTGGAGTCCTCTGACGGCCAACGACGTTACCGGGTGCAGGCACAACCAGGAAGTGCACCTCGCGTCGCTCAGGCTGTCATGAACGCTGGACTTGCACTGCACGAGCTAACTCCTGAGCGTCATGACCTGGAAACAGTATTCACCTCGATCAACGAGGAGGTAAATCATGGCTGATCACTTTTCGACCACAAGGTCTGTCGCCCGCAAGGAGTTCCGGGGCTTCTTCGCCACACCCGCGGCCTATCTCTTTCTGGGCGCTTTTCTGGCAGTGACACTTTTCGTCTTCTTCTGGATAGAGACCTTCTTTGCTCGCAACATCGCCGATGTACGCCCTTTGTTCCAGTGGCTGCCGCTACTGTTGATCTTTTTGGTGGCGGCGCTGGTCATGCGGGCCTGGTCGGAAGAGCGCAGGGCCGGCACCCTGGAAAGCCTGCTCACCGCACCGGTCAGTTCACTGCAATTGATACTAGGCAAGTTCGCCGCCGCCCTGGGATTGGTGGCCCTGGCGCTTGCCCTGACCCTGCCACTGCCGGTGACGGTCTCCCTGCTGGGGCCATTGGACTGGGGTCCGGTGGTCGGCGGTTATATCGCAACGCTGTTTCTGGCGGCGGCCTACGTGGCCATCGGCCTCTACATGAGTGGCCGCACCGACAATCCCATCGTCGCCCTGATCCTCACCACCATGGTCTGTGGACTCTTCTATCTGATCGGCTCTAGCACATTGACGAACCTATTCGGCCATGAGATCGGCGGCCTGCTCGCTCTGATCGGTACCGGCACCCGCTTCGAGTCGATCACCCGCGGTGTGCTCGACCTGCGCGATCTTTATTACTATCTCTCTATCGTCGGCGTGTTCCTGACCCTCAACCTGTTCTCACTCGAGCGGCTGCGTTGGGCAGGCAATCCCATCAGCCCGCGGCATCGCCTTTGGGGCTGGGCCGTGGGACTAGCGGCGGCCAATTTCATCGCCGCCAACCTCTGGCTCAATCCCATCAGCTGGGCCCGCGCGGATATTACTGCGGAACAGCAGTACAGCCTCTCCGAAGCCACCGAGAACCAGCTCGCGGCGCTGCAGGAGCCACTGCTGATCCGCGGCTACTTCTCGGCCAAGACCCATCCCCTGCTGGCGCCGCTGGTACCCAGGATCAAGGATCTTCTCGAGGAGTATGCGGTAGCCAGCAATGGCAGCGCCCAGATCGAGATTGTCGATCCCACCCGTGACCGCGAAGCCGAAGAGGAGGCGGCATCGCGTTATGGTATACAGCCGGTCCCCTTCCAGACCGCCGACCGTTACCAGTCGGCCGTGGTCAGCTCCTATTTCGACCTGGTGATCGCTTATGGCGACCAGTATGAAACCCTGGGCTTTCGCGACCTAATCGAGGTAAAGGCGCGGGGTGAGCGAGACCTTGATGTCGTGCTTAAGAACCCGGAATACGCCATCACCCGTGCTATTCGCAAGGTGGCGGGCAGCTACCGTGCCGGCGGCAATCCCTTCGAGTCGCTGCAACACCCGGTGACATTCAAAGGTTATATGTCACCCGACGAGCAGCTGCCGGAAACCTTGCGTGAGCTGCGTAGCGATCTCAACGGACTGCTCGACGATCTAAAAAAACAGGCGGGCAGCAAGCTGAGCGTCCAGTTTGCTGACCCTGACGCAGATGGCAGGAAGCTCGCCGCCGAACTCGAACAGCAGTACGGTTTCGGACCGCAGATCGCCAGCCTGTTCGACCCCGAGCCCTTCTGGTTCTATATGGTGTTGGAAAACGATGGCGAAGCCTTGCAAGTGCCGCTACCAGAGACCTTGGACAAGACGTCCTTGGAGCGTTCCCTGCATGCGGCCTTGCAGCGACTGATCCCCGGAGCGCTGAAGACCGTCGCCCTCATCAAACCCCAGGCCTTCGGTCCAGGCGGTCAACGCTATGGTGACCTAGAGGAAGTGCTCGGCGAAAACGTGCGCATCAAGGAGCACGACCTGAAAAGCGGCCAAGCGCCCGAGGATGCCGACCTGCTGTTGGTGATGGCGCCGAAAGAGCTTGATGAGAAGCAGCGCTTCGCCATCGACCAGTTTCTGATGCAGGGCGGTAGCGTTGTTCTTGCCTCCTCATCCTTCGATGTGCAAGCCAGCGGCACACTGAGTGCCAGCAAGCAGGAATCCGGCCTCGATGAATGGCTCACCCACCAAGGTATCGATATTGATGAGACGATGGTGCTGGATCCGCAAAACGCGGCATTGCCGGTTCCGACTCAGCGTTACATTGGTGGCTTGGCCCTGCCCGAGATCCGCATGCTGCCCTATCCCCATTTCCCGGACCTGCGCGGCGACAACCTGAATCCGGACAATCCCATCACCGCCTCGCTGGGACAATTGACTCTTAATTGGGCCTCACCGATCCAGGTGGACGCGGACAAAAACAAGGAACGCCAGGTTATCGAGCTGCTGCACAGCTCCGAAAACAGCTGGACCTCGGACAGCCTGAACCTGGTGCCCGACTACCGCGCCCATCCGGATACAGGTTTCGCCGTCAGCGGCGAGCGTAAGGCCCACCTGCTGGCCATCGCCATCGAGGGACGCTTCAATTCGTTCTACCAGGGCAAGGAGTCTCCACTGGCCAAAGCGGAGGAAAGCGGTGGTGAGGCATCCTACGAGGGTGGTGAGGACAAGGTTGGTTCAGATCAAACGGAGAAAAAAGAGGCTGAGCAAAACATCACCGGAGTGATCGAACGCTCGCCGGATTCGGCGCGTCTTATCTTGGTGTCGAGCAACACTTTCGCCTCCAACGCCGCCATCGACCTTGCATCCCAGGGCATCAATACCCTGTACACCAAACCGCTGGCCTTTTTGCAGAACGCCATCGACTGGTCGTTGGAGGACCGTGGGTTGCTTATGTTGCGCGGTCGCACACAACTGGCTCGCACCCTCGATCCTATGCCAGATGGCGAGCAACAGGTCTGGGAGTGGGGCAACTACGGTCTGGCTTTGCTCGGTCTCCTGGCCATATGGGGCTGGCGCCGCCGGGTAGCGGCTTCTGACGCACAGGGCTACAACGCAGTATTAGCGGAGGTCTGATATGAACAAGACAATCAAAATACTGACAGTCTTGCTTGCCGCCCAGCTGCTGCTGGCGGTGGGAGTCGGCTTGACCGACCGCGGTATTACGGTCACGAATGAGCCCGTCGCACTGGTCAGCTTTGATACGGAAAAGATCGACCGCATCAGCCTGGACGGACCGGAAGATGCTAAAGTGACTCTGTCAAAGAACGACGGCGACTGGGTGTTGCCGGACTTGGGTGAATTCCCAGCCAATAACAACAAGGTGAACCAACTCTTAGAGCGGCTCGAAGCCCTGCGTTCCAACACGCCGTTAGCCACCAGCGCCGGCGCACGAGAGCGTTTCAAGGTGAGCGACGAGCAGTTCGAACGCCGCATCACACTGTCTGAGGGCAACGATGCAGTCGCCAGGCTCTTCCTGGGCAGCTCACCTGGCATACGGCTCATTCACGCCCGCAATGAAGCCAGTGACGCCATCCATGCAGTCAAGATGGCAGAGTTCGATGTGCCTGTAAAAACGTCGGATTGGGAAGATAAGTCCATCCTAACTTTACCGAAAACGCGAATCACTGCCATCAAAGTCAATGGCCTGCACCTCCAGCGTAATACCCTGGCAGCAGACAGCGACAAAGCGAACGACGACTCGAGCCAATCACCGACATGGCAAGCCTACGGACTGGCTGAAGGCAAGCAGCTGGAGACGAGTGCGGTAGACAAATTGGCAGGCCTGCTAGCGGATCTTCGATTCGAGAAGGTAATGGGGCATGAAATCAAGGACGAATACGGTCTGGAAGAACCTGTGCTGGAGCTGTCCCTGACCCCGCGTGGGGGCGAGAGGGTGACATACCGCGTGGGTAAAGCCAAGGACAGGGAGGAGTACACACTAAAGCTCTCCACTCGACCGGAATATTTCCGGCTGGTCAGTTACAAGACCAAGCCGCTGATTGAAGCCGCCAGCCTAGAGGAGCTGACGGAAAGGTCACCGCAGTCGGGCGAAGAAGCAGTGTCATCAAAGAAGCCCCCTGACTCTTGATCATGGTAGGGGCAGGCTGGCTTCGTTGCAGAAGCCGGTCGGACCCTGCGATTTACCCACCTACCTGCCATCGCTCTAACGCGCGACAACCGACCACCCCGATTTCGCCGCGTCGAGGTACCGGAAAAAGGCGAGTTGATCTATGGCTTTGCTCGTGCCAGTCTGGCAACGTCCATGCGTGTCTTGGTGCGGCCAATCGGCCTTGACATGGTAGAGGTCGGCGGTTCGAATCCGCCTGGTCCTACCAAAACAGATTTAAGTTATTGATTTCTCTGAAATCGCACCAGCCACAGTGGACCAAAATCGCCCAATTTAGGGT